>JAEIGA010001879.1_pt1 | contig 33413 bp, 48 predicted proteins | sample 9270691 | NCBI WGS metagenome assembly JAEIGA01 (sample SAMN17057246, study PRJNA624740) | gut metagenome | biome: biome; isolation source: fecal sample | host: Bos grunniens | place: China: Xizang | collected 2019 | reverse complement strand
TCAAAGAGGACATAGACTCGTTATGAGTTAGCCAATTAAACGAGGTGTTCAAATGAAGACTTTAACCATTATTTTAATTGTTGATGCGGTTTTAAATGCAATTTTGGGAATCGTTCATTATAAGTTGCAAAAGGATATTGATAAGGAAATTTCCAAAGGGGTTGCCGAACTGTTCCGAGAATCAATACACCAACGAGAATAATAAGTAAACTAAACGCCCATTTAGGGGCGTAAATCGAGGCGGTATATACCGAGGCTCTGCTTGCCAATTTGTAATAGAGGAGGATCAATGTCCGGACAACGTCAGCCGATCGAGCTCGTACTCGCAAACGGTAAAAAGCATTTAACAAAAGCCGAGATCGAGGCGCGCCGCGCTAGTGAGATAGGACCGCTCGACGGGGATCTTACTCCTCCGGCTTTTCTGACTAAAAAGCAAAAAGTCGAGTTTACTCGTATCGCCGGTCAGCTCTCGGAGCTTAAGATTATGGGCGAGACGGACGTCGACGCGCTCGCGCGGTACGTCGTCGCTAATACATTTTATGTAAACGCGGTTAAAAAATTAAGGTCGAAAGAGGTCCGGGACGATCCGGAGCTTTTCGAGTCCTGGTTAAAGATCCAGGAGAAATTTTTTAAACAGGCCCGCGCTAGTGCGACGGATCTCGGCTTAACGATCTCCTCGCGTTGTAAATTGGTCGTCCCGGCGACCGACAAGACGGAGGAAAAGGTCAACAAATTTACGAAATTCGTAAAGCGTCCGGCGGTCGAGAATGGCTAACGGATACGCTCCGGCGTGGGACCGGGTCACGCGTCACGCGAGCGGCGTCGTAAGCGGCCGGATCAAGTCCGGACGGCTCCATAAGTTAGCGTGTAAAAGGCATTTGGAGGACCTAAAGCGGCAAAATACGGACGCGTTCCCGTACTATTGGAGCGCGGAAAAGGCCGAGGAGGTCCTAACTTACGCCGAGACGCTCACGATCGCCGAGGGAGACGCTCCTAAGCCGGTAAAACTGATCGACGAGCAAGTTTTTGATATTGGTTGCACGTTCGGTTGGTACAAATGCTCGAATAGCAAGAGACGTTTCAGACGGCGATATAAGTCAATGGCTAGACAGAACGGTAAAACGTTCGAGAACGGTATTATGGGGACGTATATCGCCGGATTTGGAGGCTATTCTTACGGTAAGCTCTTTACCGTCGCGACCAAAAAACGACAAGCTCGCCTTGCATGGGAGGAAATGAGTAAATTTATTACCATTGATCCCGATCTCGGCGAGTATTTTAAGGTCAAGGATTACAAAAGCACGATCGAGTGTTTAGAAACGTACTGCACGATCGAGGCGCTCAGTAAAGAGGCGGGCCTTGACGACGGATTTAGGTCGATTTACAGCTCGATCGACGAGATCCACCAACACAAAGACAATAAAATATACAAAGCGTTGTACAACGGTACGCGAGCGCTCCCGGAGACGTTGGTCTCCATGATTACGACGCGCGGCGACCGGCTTAACTCGTTCTGTAAAGAAATGGACGACTACGCTATTAAGATCCTCGAGGGTTTAGCGACCGCCGAGGATTTTTACGTAGATATTTATTGTCTTGATCCTAATGATGATATATGGGATCCGGCTAATTGGGCTAAGGCTAATCCGTTTATTTGCGCTCCTGGTAACGAGGAGCTTTTCGAGGTCCTTAAGCAAGACGCGCAAACGGCGCGCGATATGGGCGGGTCCGATCTCCGGGACTTCTTAACTAAGTCCCTTAATTTGTGGGTCGAGAATACCGACGACGTATTTATAAACTCCGATAAGTGGGCTAAATGCGGCTCGGATCGGACGCTCGAGGATTTCCGCGGTAAAAAGTGTATGGTCGGCCTCGACCTGTCAAGCGGCGGAGACTTGACGACGCTCGCGTTAGAGTTTGAGGAGGACGGCCGTTATTACTGGTATTCTCATAGTTTTATGCCTCGCGGACGCCTCGAGGAGCATATCGAGACGGATCTCGCGCCGTATGATCTGTGGGTATCTATGGAGCTGATAACCGTTACCGGCGGCTCAATGGACTTTAAGAACGACTATAAGTTTATTATCCGACATTTGGCCGAGCTAAAGACGGAGTACGATCTCGAGTTTTTGGCTATATGTATCGATCCGCATAACGCCGACGGTATCCTCGCGGATCTCGAGGCGTTCGGCGTCCCGGTCATAATCGTAACTCAGTCGGCGCGAAATTTGAACGACGCGACGGTCGACGTACAGTTAATCGTAAAGTCCGAGGCGGTCGACTATAACCGTAATAACGAGCTCTTGACCTGGTCGTTCCTCAATGCGAAAACGGTCCGTAACTCTTTTGACGAGATCAAGGTCGACAAGCGTCCGGGTCAACACTTTAAGCGTATCGATCCGGTCGACGCCGTGATCGACGCGCATTACGGGACGATCAAAAACAGGACGGACGCGCCTCCGGTCAACGTCGAGGACGAGCTCGCTAAATATCTTAAAAACATGGGTTGGACTCAATGAGGAGGAATTATGTAAACATGGGAATTTTAAAAGATTTTTTGGAATACCGGCGGGCAAAAAAAGCCGAGCCGGATCTAAATAAGGCGTCCTCGGAGATAATCCAACAGTGGAACACGCTCGCCGCGTGGTTAGGTATCTCGGACGTCGAGGACGAGGCTCTCAGCGAGACGACGTACTTTACGTGTCTCAAGGTCTTAAGCGAGGCCGTCGGTAAGCTCCCGCTCAAGTTACAGGTCCATACGGAGCGCGACGGGGTCGGCGAGGCCCGTAAACATTATCTTTGGTACGTAATACACGACCGGCCTAATAGATTTATGACCGCGTCGACGTTTTGGTCGACGGTCGAGCAAAACCGTAATCATTACGGTAACGCTTACGTATGGATACAGGGCGCCGGAAAGAATACTCAGTTGTGGATATTACCGTCGCCGGACGTCGAGGTATGGTACGACGACGCTTGCATTTTAGCCGACGCTCCGGACGTCTATTATTTATACGCCGGTCCGGGTAAAGTATACCGTTTCGGATCAGAGGAGATATTACATTTCAAAGGGTCGAACACGTTCGACGGCCTGGTCGGTATATCCGTACAGACTCAGTTAAAGACCACGATCGGCGGCGGAACAAAGTCTCAAAAACTGATTAACAGTATGTACGACTCCGGATTTACAGCGAAAGCCGTCTTACAGTATACCGGATCACTTTCCGACGAGAACGTTAAGACGTTCGTTAAAGGTATCGAGTCATATGCTAAGGGAGCGCTTAAGTCCGAGGGTATCAAAAATATAATTCCGATCCCGCTCGGCGCGACGTTACAGCCGCTCAATATCAAGCTCGCCGATAATCAGTTTTTGGAGCTGAGACAGTACTCGGCGTTGCAGATCGCGAGCGCGTTCGGGATTAAGCCGTATCAGATCGGCGATTATACTAAGAGCTCGTACAGCTCGGCCGAGGCTCAACAGCTCAGCTTTTTGGTCGATACACTTTTATATATCCTCAAACAGTACGAGGAGGAGCTTACGTATAAGCTCTTGACGAGGAGCGAGATCGAGAACGGCTATTACTTTAAATTCAACGTCGACGCGATCCTCCGGGCCGACTTTAAGACTAAGGTCGAGACGCTCAGCAAGGCGACTAACTCGTTCTTAATGACGCCTAACGAGGCGAGACAAAAGCTCGACCTGGAAAAAGTCGACGGAGGCGATCGTCTCCTCGGTAACGGCGCGAGTATTCCGGTACAAATGACCGGATCTCAATATACTAACGGTCAGACGTCCGCGGACGCCTCGGCCGGAAATACATAAGGGAGGAGGTAAAAAGATTTGGATACAGATAATATTATGACTCTTGACGACGGGCTTATATCTAAGTCGACCGAGATCGCGCTCCAGGACGTCACGGACGAGGACCTTAAGAAGATCAACAAATTCTCGCTGACTCCGCTCAAGGCAGAGGACGTTTTCGTTTTTAAGGCCGAGATCGGCGACAATGAGACCGACGATCGTAATTTCGAGCCGTTCAATCTGACAGCTCTTAAGGATCTCGCTAAGACGTATCCGGGTCGGACTTTGATAAAGGATCACAGACGGACGGCCGATAACCAGGTCGGACGGATCTACGACGCCGAGCTCGTTACGAGCGACAAGACGACCGGCGCGGGCGAGACGTTCGCGAAAGTGGTCGCTAAAATCTATATGGTCCGGACCGAGAAAAACGCCGACCTTATTAAAGAGATCCAGGCGGGCATTAAGAAAGAGGTCTCGACCGGAGTACGTCCCAAACGTCTTATTTGTAATATTTGCGGGTCCGACAATATGAAAACATATTGTCCTCATTGGCCGGGACGCGAATACGAAAAAGAGACGGGTAAGACTACTTGTTTAATGACGATCGACGGCGTAAAGGACGCTTACGAGCTGAGTCTCGTAGCGGTCCCGGCTCAGCCGCGCGCCGGTACGGTCAAACATTACGGCCCTAAGCCGCCGGAAACTGATCCGGAGGAGGCCGAAAAATCAATCGAGCCGGAGATCACTCCGGAAGATCCAGTAAATAAAGACGCGGATATCGAGCTCCGGCTCAGATATCTCGAGTCTTTTATTTTTACCAATGTTCACGATAAACCGTAAATTTTAAGGAGATTTTCACGTATGAACAAAAAAATGAGAGAGCTCCTCGCAACGATCGAGGCGAAAACAAAAGAAGCGCGTGGTTATATGGACGGTGAGAATAAGGACGTAAATAAGGCGTCCGCTCTCCTGGACGAGGTCGCTGATCTCAAAAAAGAATTTGAGACCGAGAAGAAACTTTACGAACTTGAAAAGGACAATCAGATCCCGGAGGCCAAGGCCCAGGAGACAAAACAGGTCAAGAGCGCCGAGGAGTCCCTTAAGGCGTTCGGCCGCGCGGCTAAGGCGAGATTCAAGACCAATGATTACGACGGTACTCTCAATGAGTCCACGGATACAGACGGCGGCTATACCGTCCCGGAGGATATTCTTACGAGAGTCGAGACTCTGAGAGAGGCCGAGTTTTCTTTCCTTAAGCTCGTCCGCCGTATTAAGGTCCGTACTGCGACCGGCGCGAGGACATTTAAAAAGCGTTCTCAGCATACCGGATTTAACAAGGTCGGGGAGGCCGGTAAGATCGGAGCATCCTCTACGCCGAAATTCGAACGTATTACATACTCGATTGACAAGTACGCCGGTTATATGCCGCTTACGAACGAGCTCCGTTCCGACTCCGACGCAAACGTCGCTCAGATGGTTATTGATTGGCTCGCCGCTGAGTCCCGCGCGACCGCTAATAGACTGATCCTCGCCGCTATCAATTCTAACGGTACTGAGACCGATTTCGAGGGCCTGGACGGTATTAAGAAGTGTCTTAACGTGACGCTTGGATCGATCTTTAAGTCTAGCTCCGTGATCGTTACAAACGACGACGGCCTCCAGTATCTCGACACTCTTAAGGACAACGACGGTAAATATCTTCTTACTCCGTCTCCGGCTGATCGTATGAAATTACAGCTCGCCGCCGGTGCGACCGTCGTCCCGGTCGAGATTGTTCCTAACGCGATCATGCCGTCTACACCGACTTACAGCGCGTCCGAGGATACCTCGGTCGTCTCCGGTAAGACTTACTACACAGTAAGCGACGGCGTATATACTAAGGTCGCTTCTCCGACCGGTAATCCGAGTACGAGCTCTTACTATGAAATGGATCCGACTCCTAAGATCCCGTTTATTATCGGCGATCTTTCCGAGGGCGTTGTCTATTGGGATCGTCAGCTTATGACGATCGCCGAGAGCGGCGTCGCCTCCATTGGTGAGTTCAACGCGTTCGAACAGGATCTTACACTTTACAGAGCGATCGAGCGCGAGGACGTAACTCTCCGTGATACAGAGGCATTTGTACACGGTTACATTCAGCCGGGTACAACGGGGGAATAACATCCCTTGACGATAGCGATCCGTCCGAGGAAACAGAGACCGTTTCTCTTGAAAATGCGGACGCGAACGACGACGGCGCGTATAGCGAGGAGGAGCTTACGGCCTTGACTAAGGCTCAGCTCCTCGAGCTCGTTACTACGTTAGGTGTCGAGGGTGTAACGTCGTCTAATACAAAGGCTCAGATTATCGCCGCGATTTTAGCGGCCCAGGCCCAGGAGGGTTAATACTATGGTCGTCGAGACACAGGACGTTTTAAATTATCTCGGTATTGATTACGCCGATACTATGGTAACGGCTAATATAACGAGGCTGATCTCGACGGCCGACTCTTATCTTAAGGGGGCCGTCGGGGACGATTATCCGGTCACTGATCCGAGAGCTAAAGAGCTCGCGCTTATCTTTATCGCGGACCTTTACACTAACCGCGGATCACTCGACAAGGTATCTTACAGCGTTCGAAAGTTTGTTACCGACTCACTTTTACAGCTCCGGCTCGAGCTGAGGAGGGACAACGAAAATGTTTGATAAACCGATTACGATACAGCAAATCGACCAAACTACGGAGGCGTGGGTCGACCATTGGCAATTACACGCGCGGGTCAATAAGACGACCGGGACGGAGTACGTCGAGGCGGGAGCTAATCGGTCACAATCGACAAAGACGTTCGAGGTCCGGTATTTTACAGGGCTCGAGGCCGTCGACTTTAACCGCGGCTATTACCGTATCATTTATAAGGGTCATATCTATAACATTGTGGATTATGACGATTATAAAGAACAGCATATTAACGTTAAGCTCAAAGGGGTATCGTATGGCGATTAAAACGTCGATCGATTATCTCGCCTCGGCGGTCGAGAGGGAGCTCGAGCTTTATTCTGATAACGTCCGGAAAGCGGTCAGGACGGAAACAGATAAGGCAATGAGGAAACTCGTCCAGGAGACCAAAGCGACGGCTCCGGTCGGTCATAGACACAAACACTATAAAGACCATATATCGAGTAAAGTAACGATGGACTCGATCGGACGCTATGAAAAAACGTGGTATGTGACCGGATCGGATTATCGGCTCTCGCATTTGCTCGAAAAGGGTCACGCTCTCCGGGACGGAGGTCGTACAGCCGGGACTCACTTTATCTTAAAGGCGAGCGTCTCGGTCCTCGAGGATTATTTCGAGGCGATACACAAGGCGGTACAGAATGGTTAATAAAATACTCACGGGCGCGGGTTTTGTTCTTAATCAGACGTATAGAGAGACGCGGTTTTTAAAGCCGCCAAAAACGACATACGCCGTTTATACGGACGAGATTACGGCCCGCGGGCCCGACAATATCAACGCTATTTTTAATCATGAGATTAATATCGAGGTGTACGAATACGCGCCGGATCCCGTAAAAGAGGCGGCGATCGAGTCAGAGCTCAACAGCGCCGGGATTCCGTATATCAAACAGCCTCGTTATTGGATTCATGAGGAACAACTCTATCAAATCATTTACGAATTTTCGTATACAGAAAAGGGAGAATTTTAAATTATGGCAACTCCGAAAAGAATTGTATTAGGATCCGGTAAACTCCACGTCGCCGAGTATACGGCGGCGTCTCAGATCGCGGACGCGGCCGCTATTATCGCTCTTTGTACGGACGCTAACGTCCTCGGATATATCAAGGGCGGCGCGTCTCTTACCTATACGCCGAGCTTTTACGAGGCTAAGGACGATCTCGGTTACGTGACTAAGACGATCATTACCGAGGAGGAGGCGACGCTTACCTCCGGTATTATGACTTTCAACGGCTCGACTCTTGCAAAGCTCAGCGCGACCGGCCGCGTTACCGAGGACGCGACAAATCACAGACGTACTCTTAAGATCGGCGGCATTGGCAACGCGAATAATACAAAGTACGTTATTATTTTCCACCATGAGGACGACGTCGACGGCGATATCTACGTTTGTATCGTGGGCCGCAATGAGGGCGGATTTACTCTCGCATTTGCAAAGGACCAGGAGACCGTTATCGACGCCGAGTTTAAGGCAGGAGCCCAAGACGACGACGGTACGCTCGTTACGTACATCGAACAGGACGCGACGATCGCGGCGGCGACCTATGAGATTACGAGCGATATTACTTACGTCGCGTCCGAGGATACGACCGTACAGAGCGGAACAACCTATTACACTCGTACAGGATCCGGAACGGTCAATTATCCGTACGTCTTTACTGAGGTCACTAATCCGACCGGCAATCCGTCGACTCAGGGTTATTACGTCGAACAGGCGTAAGCGGCGATCATAGAATTTAATAATGTTTAGTGGGACGGAGGGCCGTAGCTCTCCGTCTTTTTTGGCATAGATAGGAGGACAAATGTCTAATAACGTACTTGATTTTAACAAGATCAAAAAAAAATATCTCACGATCGTATTACCGGACGACAAAAAGACACGTTTACAGGTCATGACGCCGACAAAGAGACTCCTCTCACAGCTTACGGAGATCCTCCCGGAAATGTCCGGAGATATGCCGACCGAGGAAAATCTCAACTCGCTCTATGACTTTTGCGCTCGTCTCATGAGCCGTAACAGATCCGCGACGGTCATTACCGGCGAGGATTTGGCCGCTTGCCTCGATTTCGAGGACCTGGTCGCATTTTTCGAGACTTACGCGACGTTTGTCTCCGAAATAGCTAACTCAAAAAACTAAAGCTCCCGTATTATCCGCTCGAGGATAATCGCGGGGCCGCTTATGACGTTTCTACGTATTGGGAGCATATGGTCGCCGAGTATACTCGATTGACGATCTTAGAGGTCGAGGATCTCGATTATATCGATTACTTGCGATATAGGAGGGACGCTTTTATATCTCATTTGAGTATGACGGAGGCCGGACGCGAATACTTAGACAACGCTTACAGACTCGAGCAAACAGCGCCGGACCGTAAAGGGCTCCGGGATCAATTCGGTAAGACTAAAGAGGAGTAATAACTATGGCCGGAGGAAATATTAAAGGTATTACCGTCGAGATCGGCGGCGATACAAGTAAATTAAGTACGGCTCTCAAAAACTCGGAAAAAGAGTCGAGGAGTCTACAAAAAGAGCTCAAACAGGTTAATACGGCTCTTAAATTTAATCCGGATAACGTCGAGCTCCTCACTCAGAAACAGAAATTATTATCGTCTCAGATCGAGAACACTAAGACAAAGCTCGACGCTCTCAGACAGGCCGAAGAACAAGTCACGGCTCAGTTTAAGGCCGGAGAGATCGGCGAGGATCAGTTTCGGGCATTTCAGCGCGAAATTATAGAGACCGAGAGCAAGCTCAAGACTTACGAGGCGGCTCTCGAGGAGACGACGCACAAGACGACCGCGCTCGAGGAGCTTACTAATACCATGAGCGACCAGGAGCGGGAGGTCGCGCGTCTTAAGGACGAGTATAAAAACGCGGTCCTTATGTACGGTAAAAACTCCGAGGAGGCCGAGAAACTCGCGGACGAGATCCGGGAGCTCTCCGGCGATCTCGCCGAGAACAAGACCAAAATGTCCGAGCTCGATAAAGCCGCGGACGACCTGGATCAGAGTCTCGACAAGGTCGACGACTCAGCACAAAAAGCCGGGGAGGGGTTTAGCGTTTTAAAGGGCGCTCTCGCGATCCTCGCGGCAGACTTGATCCGGCGAGCCGTCGACGGACTCGTCGATCTCGCGAAAGAGACCTTAAACGTAGGTATGTCGTTCGAGTCGTCCATGTCCAATAACGCGGCGCTTTTCAAGGCGTCCGGGAGCGAGCTTGAAAAACTGACCGAAACCGCTAAGCATTACGGCGAAACGACTCAGTTTTCGGCGAGCGAGGCGGCCGACGCGCTCGGTTATATGGCTCTCGCCGGTTGGGACGTGGAAAAGGCAACGAGCGAGCTCGGCGGCGTCCTCGATCTCGCGGCGGCATCCGGGATGGGACTCGCCGAGGCGTCCGATATGGTAACGGACTATTTGAGCGCGTTCTCAAATTCCGAAATGACGGCGGCCGAGTTTGCGGATAAGCTCGCATACGCTCAAGCTAATTCTAATACGACGGCTCAACAGCTCGGCGAGGCGTATAAAAACTCGGCGGCAAATCTCAACGCGGCCGGTCAAGACGTCGAGACGGTTACGAGTCTCCTCGCGGCAATGGCTAACCAGGGCCTTAAAGGATCCGAGGCGGGAACAGCGCTCTCGGCCGTTATGCGAGATATTACTCATAACATGGAGGACGGCGCTATACAGATCGGCGATACCGCGGTCGCCGTCCAGGACGCTAACGGTAATTATCGCGATCTTACGGACATACTCCGAGACGTCGAAAAAGCGACCGAGGGAATGGGCGACGCCGAAAAAGCGGCGGCTCTAAGTACGAGCTTTACGGCGGACTCGACCAAAGGTCTTAATCTGATCCTTAACGACGGCGTCGATAAGGCCGCCGATTTCGAGGAGTCTCTCCGGGATTGCGACGGCGCGGCTAAAGGCATGGCCGACACAATGAACGACAACGTCGCCGGATCGCTCAAGCTCTTAAAGTCGAATATAGAATCAAAAATGATAAAAGTATTCGACTCGGCTAAGGGCTCGGTCCGGGGCTCGATCGACAGCATAAACGCCGGACTTAATTCGCTCGATTGGGACGCGATTGGCGAAAAGGTCGGGGAGTTCGCCGGGTCGATCGCGGATCTTTTTAACTATCTCGTTAATCATAGCGAGGAGGTTATCGCGGTCCTTAAGCTCGTCGCGGGCGCTCTAGGAGCCGTTTACGCAGTCGATAAAGCCGGTAAGCTAATAGAGTCCCTTAACACGTTAAAAGGCGCGTTCTCGGGCTTGTGGGGCATTTTACAAGCTAATCCTGTTACGCTTGTTATCGGTGGTCTCGGATTACTCGCGGCGGCTCTCGTCACTCTTAAAGAAAAGTCAGACGAGGCAATCGAAAAAGAGTACGGACTTACGGACGCCCAGGAGCTCAACGTCGCGGCGGCCGACCGATTAAAGACCGCTTACGATCAGCTCGCCGAGGCAAGGGACAAAGCCGTCGACAGTGTTACTACAGAATACGGCTATTTGGACGAGCTGAAAGAAGAATATAACGGGCTGATCGACTCTAACGGTAAAGTAAAAGAGGGTTACGAGGACCGGGCTAACTTTATTATCAATACTCTCGCCGAGGCGCTCGGCGTTGAACGTGACGAGATCCTTAAGAACGTCGACGCTAACGGTCAGCTCAGTAAAAGTATTGACGATCTAATCCTTAAAAAACAGGCCGAGGCGACACTCTCGGCGACCGAGAGCGCTTATACGGAGGCGATACAGCAACGTAACGAGGCTCTCAATACTTACGTAGAGGCTCAGAAAACATACAGCGACGCAGAATCTAAGTATCAAAAAGTACTCAACGAGTCCGGCGACGTATTAGGAACATATCTCGGTATGTTAGAGACGTCTCCGTCCACGGCTGATAAATTTTACTGGTCTAACCAGGAGATTATTAAAGGTCAGCAAGAGGCGAAAGACGCGCTCGAAAAGTCTAAGACGGCGCTCGACAACGCCGAGACCGCTTACGTCGGTTACTCGACAACGATACAGAATTACGAGGGATTGAGCGCGGCGATCATATCCGGAGACTCCGAAAAGATCGCGGTCGCGCTTACCAATACTCAAAATAATTTCATAACGGCTGAGACTGGTACAAAAGAGAGCCTCGAGAGACAGGTCGAAAATTTGACCGCTAACTACGAGCTCATGAAACAGGCCGTCGAACAGGGGACGCCGGGAGTAACGGAGGCCCAGGTCAAAGCGGCTAAGGATATGGTCGACAAGGCTAAGGCCGAGCTCGACAAGCTCCCGAAAGAGGCGGAGGAGGCGGCTAAAAAGACCGGCGACTCTCACGCCGAGGGACTCAAAAAAGGCGGCAAAAAGAGCCGGGACGCGGCGAGTAAGATCGCGTCGTCAACGGACGAGGGTCTTAATTCCGGAGACTCCGGTAAAGTCGGCTCGACCAAAGGCTCGAATTATGTGACCGGTATGGCATCGACCACGGCGGCCGCGAATACGACCGCGACGGCGATCTCCAAAACGACAAATACCGGCCTCGGATCAGCAAACACTCAGCAGACAGGTAAACAGCAGGGTACGAAATTCGGGACCGGCGTAAGCTCGACGGCTAGTACAGCGCTCGCGGCCGGTCGAACGATCGGCAATTCGGCAAACTCCGGAGCGGGCTCGGTCAATATGCAAGGGACCGGCGCGTCATCCGGTAGTCAATACGCGGGAGGCGTCCGGAGCAAAGCCGGGGACGCGCATAACGCCGGACATTCGCTCGGATCTAACGCTCAATCGGGAGCTGGCTCGGTAAGCGGTTATGAGCCCGGCGCTAATTTCGGACAAGGCTTTATAAATGGTATCGGGGACAAGATCGGCGGGGCGATCTCAAGGGCGGCCGAGCTCGCGAGGGCGGCGCTCAGTGCAGTACAGAGCACGATCAAACAGGGCTCGCCGTCCAAGATCACGACCGAGAGCGGCGGCTTTTTTGGACAGGGCTTTATAAACGGTATTCGGAACAAGATCAAAGACGCGGCAAGAGCGGCGCGAGATTTGGGCGCGGCGGCAATCTCAGCACTCGACGAGACTAACGTCTCCGAGGAGCTTGTCGGATCGTCCGGACTTCCTATCAACGGCGCGACGTTCGATCGTCAGCTCAACGGGACGTTTTCGACGAATACCAAAGGATCGGATATGTCGGCCCTTATCGACCGGATCGACGCGCTCGAGAGCGCTATACGTAGTATGAGGAGCGTTATCGTCCTGGATAGCGGGACTCTCGTCGGCGAGACGATTAACCGTATAGACAGCGGGCTCGGAGACGTATATCGGCTTAAAGAGAGGGGGATTTGATGAAACTCAGAGGCGTACAATTTGGAGAGTATCGGACGGCCGACGATTGGGGGCTCACAATGAACGAGAAAACGATCGCGCCTCCGACTCCTAAAACAAACTACGTTTCGGTCCCAGGACGAGACGGCGATCTCGATTTTACGGCCGCCCTTAACGGGGTCGTACATTATCAGTCGAGAGCCGCCTCGTTTGTCTTTATTATGACCGAGGGGACTCACGCGGACCGCGTCGAGCTGATAACTAAGATTATAGGCGTATTACATGGTAAACGGCTTAAGATCGTCGATCTTGACGATTATCCGGATTATTACATGATCGGCCGTTTATCCGTCGTCGACGTCGAGAGTAACAACGCGTACAGCATAATAAAGATCAACGCCGTTTGTGATCCGTGGAGATATGCAAATCATGACACTGTAAAAAAAGTCACTGTATCCAATACGTCGCGCGTTGTCCTGTTAAGTAATCGGGGTTACAAGTTCATAAATCCGACCGTTACAGTCGAGGGCTCCGGATCGGTGACTCTTACTTACGGAACGACGTCCAAACTCTTAACGACGGGGACTTATAAATTTCCGGATCTCCGATTTAGTCCGGGAGTCAACTCGATTACGGTCTCCGGGACTGGATCCGTTACGATCTCATATCGGGAGGCGATTTTCTAATGTATGCGATTTTTACAGACGAAACGCTAATATATGACGGCCGTCTCGACGACAATACGATCGGTAAAGGGTCCGTCGCTCTCGAGGTCAATAAATCCGGATCGTGTACGTTTTCGCTATATCCGGATCACGATTATTACGATCGGATAAAAGATAGGGTGACATATATACGGGTCGAGCGTGACGACCGGCTTATTTATCGCGGCCGGGTCCTCAAACATTCCGACAATTTTTATCGCGAACGTACTTTTACGTGTGAGGGCGAGCTCTCGTTTTTACTCGACTCCAAAATACGGCCGTACAATTTTACAGGGACTCCGGCGGCGCTCTTTAGGCAGATCATAACAGCTCATAATTCCCAGGTGGAGGCGGCTAAACGTTTCACGATCGGGACGATCACGGTTACTGACAATAATAACTATATAAACCGTAAAAACAGCGCTTACGAGTCAGCATACGAGAACATTAAGACGCGACTCCTCGAAACTCACGGCGGCTATATCATTTTTACGGAGGGACCTAATAACACGCGCGTTATAAATTGGCTATCAGAGCTTACGTATCTTAACGGTCAAACGATCGAGTTCGGGGAGAATCTCCTCGACTTCGTAAAAGAGGTCAATACGGAGGATATCGTAACCGCGTTGATCCCGCTCGGCGCGAGGCTCGAGTCGTCCGATCCGGATTTCGAGCGACGTCTTACGATTGAGAGTGTTACGTCCGGACACGTCGATTATGTGTACGATCAGACAGCCGTTAATAAATACGGATGGGTTTTCGGCGTCGAAATATGGGACGACGTAACGGTCGCCTCCACTCTATTAAATAAAGGACGGGCGCGTCTTAACGAGCTCGTAAATCCGTATACGACGATCGAGCTCTCGGCGGCTGACTTGTCCGCTATGGATAAGGATATTGAGGCGTTCAATTACGGGGATTATGTCCGGGTCGTAAGTGCGCCGCATAATCTCGACGCGGCGTATCTCCTCAGCAAGCAGACGATCGACTTACTCCACGGCGAGAACAATCGGATCACGCTAGGCTATACGTATCAGACCTTGACCGACAAGACGATCACGGGGAGCGCGCTTAATAAAATGCTTAACGCTCAAATTTCGGATTTGTCGGCGATCAGTAATATTATTAACGGCTCCGGCGGGTGGATCAATTTAACAGTTGCTCCGGCGTTTACGACGGTCCAGGCGGTCCAATACCGAGAGACAAACAATCAAATTTATGTTAGGGGCGCGGTTAGTGCGGTCGCGTCGATCACGTCCTCCGAGACTCTCGTTACAATAGCGAGGGGGATCCCGGCGGCATACCGGCCGAGTTATAACATTGAGTTTGTTATTTCGGCGGGAGGCTTAACGACCTGGATATGTACGATCACGACCGGCGGACTCGTTACTATATCACGTTATACAGACGGAGGAGCTTACGGAGAGATTGATCCGTCGCTCGTCCTTAACTTTTCGATTTCTTATAGCATATAGGAGGGTCAGCTTATGCCGGAGTCGATAATCGTCGCGCTCATTACCGGAGGCGTCTCGTTAATCGGTACGATCGCGACCGTACTTATAACGAGCAACAAAACAAATCAGAATTTGCAGATATCCCAGGCGGTAACGGATACCAAAATCGAGGGATTAACGCGGGAGGTCCGGGAGCATAACATAATTGCGCGTCAAATCCCGGTCATTGAGGAGCAAATCAAAGTCATTAATCACAGACTTGATGATTTGGAAAAATCTAAAACGGAGGATTAAAAGGTATGAAGATCAAAACAGATACTATTATCCGGACGATTGTCCTCGCTATTGCACTTATTAACCAAGTGCTCGCGATCTACGGACGCGAGGCTATTCCGATTACTGAGGACAACGTCTATCAGTTCGTTACGCTCCTCGTCACGATCGGCGCGGCCGTGTGGTCGTGGTGGAAAAACAACAGCTTCACTTATGCGGCGCTCAAGGGCGACGAGGTAAAGGACTCGATCAGAGAACAGTTTAAGGAACGGATCAAAGAGGGTAAATAATGAACGCCGAAAATTTAATCGTTTTAACGAATATTATCGGCGCGGTCGAGTCCGGCGGTCAGATATACGGCCGCCGAAACTACGCCGCGTATACAGGTCCGCGGGCGGCGATCCCAGGCGAGAAAACTATTACGCTCGGTTGGGCTCAGAATTACGGTTATGAGGCTCGCCGTCTTGTTAAGAAGATCCTCGAGTCTGATCCGGAGACGTTCCGGTCGCTCGATACGTGCAAGCCGTCGGTCGAGACTATGTTAAAGGTCGATTGGGTCGCGGCTCACTGGATACCGGACGAGGCGACGCGCGACGTACTAATCGCGCTAATCGACTCTGAGAGCGGCCACAAGGCCCAGGACGGGCTTTTTACCGAGCTCATGGATACTTTTATCGCCGATTGTAGCGAGCTCTATACGGACGATATACGAGCTCAAATGATGTATTGTGAGATCCGACATTTAGGCGGTAAGAATGTTGTTAAGCGTATTTTCGACCGGTGCGAGGGCGATTATACGCTTAATAATATTATGGGCTCGCTTGCTAAGGATCAGATCGACCGGACTAACGATAACCAGGTCGGGGACTCGATTTACTGGTCGCGACACGTCAAATGTAAAGAATTTATAGAAAAGTACGCGGTCGACGAGACCGAGCCGGAGGAGGTCGCAACTATGACACCGAAAGAACGCGCTAAGATTTTACTTAGACAACAGTATTTAAGCGTTATGACCGGATACACTCCGGAGGGCGCTCAGTGCTTTAAGGACGCCGGAGCGTGGACCAAAACGCCGAGCGTCGGTTATCCGGTCTATTTTTACGGTAAGCCGTCCGGAGAGAGCCGCCGTATCTGTCACGTCGGTATAGTTGAGTGGGTCGATCCGAAAACTAAAAAGTTCGGGACAGTCGAGGGAAATAGCTCGTCCTCGGAGTGGACGACTAACGGCGGCGTCGTCGCGCGTCATACTTACAGCTATGAAAACGTCGGCGGAACAAATCGAGTAAATGGTTTCGGCGCTCCGGATTTCGAGGGCGCGGGAGTTACGCCGGAGGCGTTCGTCGCCGTCGCGGTCTCTTATATCGGATACGAGGAAAAGCGCTCAAACGCTAACCTCGACGATTTCCACGCTAACGCGGGATCAAACAATTATCAGAAATTCGAGCGGGACGTGATCGGTTATACCGGCAATCAGTGGTGTCAATATTTCGTCGACGCTTGCGCTATTTACGTTTGTGAGGGCAAGGCGGTCGACATTACGGGAGGTAATAACGATTTGAAAATAAGAACATTAAGTAAAGGGGCGACCGGGTCCGACGTTAAGACCGTTCAGATCCTTTTAATCCATAAATTCGGGATTTCATGCGGTAAGAGCGGCGCCGATGGAGATTTCGGCGATAATACAGATTACGCGGTCCGCAAATTTCAGACGATCAAGGGCCTCGAGGTCGACGGTTACGTCGGTCCTCTCACATGGGCGGCTCTTGTCGCGTGATTATCGCTTGTTTATCGCGATATGCTCAAGCGATAACTTAACAACTCAAATAAACAAGTTAAATATAAATTGAGCTCGTTTAGTTTGGTTTGAGCTCGTTTAAGAATGGGTTAAGAAAAAGCCGGGGGATCAAATCCTCCGGCTCTTTTTTTATGCCAAAAATACGACGGCCTCGGCGTCCTCTCGATCCGCTCGATCCAGGTCGACGACGTTTATCTCCCGGCTCTCCTCGCCGTTCTCTTCAAGGATCACGACGGGGAGATCGTTCGGGTAGGTCAATAAATGACCGATCAATTCAATTACTGTCATTTGTTAGCCTCCTCGTCCTCTAGTAACTCCCATACGGCACAATCGAGAGCCTCAGAAAGTTTATATACAGTGATCGCGGCGGCCTGGTTAATCGGTTTACGGCCTTGTTCATAATCTTGCAACGTCCGGAGATTGATCCCGGCTTTTTCGGCGAGCTCTCGCTGAGAGAGTTTTCTCATTTCTCTATACTGTTTTAAATTAGTCATTATCTAACCTCCGATGATTTGATAAATAAAACTCGCTATCACGGTCGATACTAACCTCGACGCCGGTCCCGTCGTCCCATCCGATACAGATATACGCGCCGTGTATGTCGAGAGCCTCGATACAGTCGTTCTTATCGTCCTCGCTCGAGATTACGATCGGGCCGATCGCCTCGTCGTCGTGGTATACGTCGAAACCGTACTCAGTTTCTACTACTGTTAATTTTCCGTTTGTCCATTCTCTCATGATTTAATATCTCCGTTTGTAAAGGTGGACCGGCCGACCGACTCGAGGATCTCGAGAAGTGGCGACGCCGGACCGGTCCGGGGTTAATAGTTATTAGCCGTACAAGGTGAGGAGCCGGATCATTTTAAAGCGTCCAGGGCGTTTGTTACGTCCTCGATTTCGTAATGACAATCGATCGGAACGTCGTATTTGTGACGATACACGTAAATCTCGCAGTCGAAACGATCGTTACTCTCATAACGGTTATAATAATTACCGTTACTCTCGTCTACTAAGAATACTTTAAACATTTTTACCTCCTCCGGGAGACTTAAGCCGCTCCCGGTCGGCTATTTGGTTTATTTATATTTTCTAAAATCCAGGATACCGAATTTATAAGCCTTTAAGGTTTTTCCGGTGTCCAGGTTTACGTTATTGATAAACAGCGCTTTAGTAATTTTATCGTCACTCTGAACATAAGCGCTAACGGGTACGCGAATCGTTTTACCGTTATAGAATTTCGATTCTGTAATCTTTACCAGGTAATAACCGAGATCCGCGCCGTTTGGAGTGTCCTCCTCGAGATAGCGCCAATAGCTATATTCGAAATGAGGATTATCGGGAGTAAACTCGAGAATCTCATATTTACCGGCGTACTCAGCTCGAAAACTTTGATACTCTAAATCGTGGATCTCTCCGACGTGATTTTTTGCGAGCTCTACGAAATAGTTAATATCTAATTCGTTAGTCTTAAACATGGTTTATATCCTCCGTTTGTGTGTTTGTTATCTTTATCTTGATTATAGTATACGCTTATAAGCGTATAATCACAAGACGGAGTATTTCACAAAATTTCGAGTCGGTTTTTGTGCATATTGTACGCTTAAAGGCGTACAGGCTAATAAAAACCTCGACCAATGTCGAGGTAATTATTAGCCTTACGAAAATCTCCATTTGATAGTAATGTCATCGCCGTCGATAATGATCGCCTCGATCAGAGTCTCGACTATGGTCCGGAGCTCCTCCGGTTCGGCCCGGTCGAGGACGTCGCCGGCGGTGGACAATATGACGCGCGTCTCCTCCGGAGTCAATTCCGGAGGTGCGGCGAGCTCTTCCTCGAGCGTCCGCTTTTCGATATTGAGAGCCTTGATCCTCTCGTTAAGCGTCTCGATCGGGAGGCCGTCGAGCTGATAAAGCGAAATAAGGCGCTCGACCTGGTTATCGATCTCCCGGAGCCGGTCCTCGATAATAGCGGCGTTATCGTCCGGCGCGGCGGCTGAGGAGCTGATCCGGTCCGGATCAAGGGAGAGCTTACGGATCTCGTCGAGGATTATTTTGTCGAGCGTCTTTACGTTATACGTCTTATTCTTACAGTTAGGATCTCGGACGAGCCGCCGGGAGCCTTTACCGCGGGAGTAACACGTATAATATCTCTGAGGTGGTCCGCCGGTCCTGGTCTTAGTGTTCTGTTTGCAGTAATAACGAGCGCCGCAACGTCCGCAAAAAATAAGGCCGCCGAGGAGCGTCGTCCTATTAAAGACGTTGACCGTCTTATATTTGCCGGTGTCTCTCCTCTTAAAATCGTAAGCGTCGAAACGGTCCGGCTCGATAATTGCCTCATGACGACCGGGATATGTTTCGTTTTTCCATGTGATACGGCCCGCATAGACCGGCGTCGTCAAGACGGACCGGATCGAGTTATCGGTCCAGGCTCCGTATTTGTGCCGGTATCCGGCCGCGTCCATGAGCTTACTGATCCGATAGACCGGGAGACCGTCCTCGGCGTAAGTCCATATCTTTTTTACTTGCATTGCCTCATACGGATTAATAACGAGCTCGCCGTCTGCGTAATCGTATCCGATCGGGGCGTATGGTCCTCCGTGATAACGTCCGTCTTTTGCGCGGGCATCCGCGCCGAGTTGCATACGCTCTTTTATTTGTTCCCGCTCGAGCTGAGCGAATACGGATAGTATACCGATCGTCGCGCGTCCAAAGGCGGAGCCGGTATCGAAATTCTCGCTCATGCTTACCAGGTCGACGCCGTTCTTAAGTAACACGTCCTCGATCAGATACAAAGTATCTTTTTGTGACCGGCTGAGGCGGTCGAGCTTATATACGACGACCTTATCCGTCTTACCGGCCTCGACGTCCCGGATCAGATCCATAAGTCCGGGGCGGTCCATATTCGCGCCGGAGTATCCGGGATCGGAGTATGTCGAGACGACGGTCCAGTTCATAGCCTCGCAATATTTAGTTAACCGGTCTTTTTGCTCGCCGATCGAGTAACCGTCTCGCGCTTGTTCCTGGGTCGATACTCTTATATAAATGATCGCTCTCATAATTCAAAAACCAAAAACATAACAGAATAACAAAAAAAGTGCCAACTCTTATATACTTTTTATTTCTTACCTGTTTTCTTATATATTTATATACTTATTATTATATTTTTTAAGAATTAAAAATAATTATGTTATTTTGTTATATAGGGTCGATTTTTGGCTTAAATAAGCCAAAAACGGCATAACAAAATGTATAACAGAATCGAGAAAAATAACAGAAAGTTTTTGTGATATAGTTGATATAGAACAGCTATATCACAGAACGCATAACAAAATGAAAACGTTATTTTGTTATACATTCTGTTATTGTTTTTTCGATAATTTAGAGTAAAGACCGAGGATACGCTCCAGGTCTTTTTCTTTTGGCCGTTTACCGATCTCGACGGCGGCGTCTAACGCGTTGGATACTGCGAGCCGGTCCAGGGGATCGAGCTCTTTTCCGTCGAGCGTCAATGTATCCGAGTCGCGTAACTTATCTTTAACGTCATTGAGCAATATTTTTAATTCGTATGTAGCTGTATAATCCGGCTCGTCCTTTTTGACGTGGATAATACGACCGTCGGCGAGCTCGTCCGCGCTTATGTCTAACGCCTTGCAAATTTTAATCACATTGGCGACACTCGCCGTATTGATCCCGCGTTTGAGGATCGTATCAAAAGTCGAATAGGGCATATCTATATATTGAGTAAATTCCCGGATCGACCGGTATTTCTGTAAAATCAAATTCTTAAGTTTTTCCTCGGTAGTCATTGCTAAATACCTCCTCTCTTTTTATGTGATTATATTCCCAAAATAACGAAAAATCAATATCGAATAACGATATTACGTAAACCAATAACGAAAAAACGTAAATCATTTACGAAAAAACGTTAATTTACTATTGACATTAACGGATTACCGTATATAATGGGGATTGTCCGGCGCGGTCGTCGGATCAGAACGACGGAGAGGAGGTGTTAAAAGGAATGTATAAAAATATTCGGGCCGAGCTCGGTCGTCGTAATATGACGATCTTAACGCTCTCCGAAAAGACGGGAATCCGTTATCAGACTCTTACGGCTAAGCTCAAAGGCGATAGTGATATCACGCTCGACGAGGCCAAAGCGATTAAAACGGCGCTCGAGACGGGTCTCCCGATCGAGGAGCTTTTCGAGCGGGACGAGGTCAAAGAATGATTAAGCACATTTTAAAGGACGGGACGAGCGTCGACCGTATCGACGGTCACGTCGTCAAGGTCCAGGAGGCCGGACCGCTCTATAAGGTAATAGACGGGATCGGTCGGAGAGAGGAGGACAAATGTATAAGATCGGAGACGAGGTGTATCGCCTCGGGAGTACAGAGGTCGGAACAATAACCGAGATCGTCGATAAAATCGCGGTCGTTAAATTTATCGGTCGTAAAGAAAAAATCGCGCTCGATCAGTTGATCCGCCGTAATTCTACGAAACATATCACGATAGAGGAGTTCGATACGGCGGTCGTCGAGTTAATGACGGAGCTCGCCCAGGTCGAGACGGAAAACGATACTAAGATCGGCGAGGGAGTCGCCGCGGTCGTCGGTCCTGTTTGCGCGTGGTTCCGCTCGAGGCTTTTCGAAAATGGAGCTTAAACTTTACCGACATCAGAAAATAGCTTACGCCTATCTAAGTTTTAATAGCTCGTTCGCGTTATTCATGGAGCAAGGGACCGGTAAAACGATCCCGGCGCTTATGCGGATCGACGCGCTCCTAAAGAGCGGCGAGATCGAGAACGCGCTCGTCGTCGGACCTAAGTCGGCGCTCGGAGCGTGGGAGCGGGATATCGAGAAATTTGATCCGGAGGCGCGGGAGAGACTCGCGAGAGGCGTTACAATTATTAATTATGATAAGGTGTGGAGAGGCGGCGACAAGAGTCCTTATAATCGGACATACGGCGCGATCGTCCTCGACGAGGCCCATACGATCAAAAATAGGACGAGTAAGCGTTCGAGTTTCTTGTTAAAACTCGCAACTCGAAGTAAATACCGGTACATACTGACCGGGACGCCGATAAGCAACGGACAATTAGAAAATATTTGGAGCTTGTACGCGTTTCTCGATCCGTATGTCGACCGGGGTCGGGTTTACTCTAATATATTTCGCGAGCATATGCAGAACATAGCGAACGGAGTTTATAAGGGATCATATTACGAGTTTCAAGATCGTTACTGTATTCTCAATCAGTATCATAAGCCGACGAGCTATATAAACGTGAGAGAGCTCCAGGACCTTATTAACGAGCATTGTTACCGGGTCAAAAAAGAGGAGTGTCTCGATCTCCCGGACAAGTTACCGGACGAGATCGTAAACGTCGACCTGGTCGAGAAAAAGCTCTATAAGAAACTCGCGACGGAGTCCGCTCTCCTCGAGTATGAAATATTGGCCGATAATCCTTTATCACGGCTCGTCAAACTGAGACAGCTCGCGAGCGGGCATATCAAGACGGCCGACGGTCTTATCGAAGTAAAGACGGAAAAGCTCGAGATCCTCCGGGAGCTGATCGAGGGATACGAGGACGATAAGAAGCTCGTCATTTTCGCCGAGTTTAGATACTCGATCGCGTCGATCGCGGAGCTTTTAATCGATATGGATATATCCTTTATCACGCTCGACGGCGACCAAAAAGACAAGACTATTTGGAGACAATTCCAGGCCGATAAGAAGATCCGCGTCATTATATGCCAATATCAGACGGCGGCGGCCGGTATCGACCTATACGCGAGCGACACGATCATATATTACGAGCCCACGCTCCGGAGTAATCTCCTCGAGCAGAGCCGGGACCGCATACACAGGACCGGACAAAAAAACAAGTGCTCGTATATACACTTGATAACGCGCGGGACGGTCGAGGTCAGTATTTACAAGGCGCTCGCTGGATATGCTGACTTTAGCGAAAAGCTATTTACTGAGTATCTGAACACTTATCAGAGGAGTTATTCAAAGTAAATTTTTTTACCGGGATTAACGGTAAAACGTAAAGAGTATAGGAGGTAACGCAAAAATGAAAATATCTAAGCTCATGGGCGATATTATCCGGGCAAAAGAGAGAGAGCTCTCCGGAGGAGTCCGGTCGCCGTTTACTTACGGGCTGATCGAAAAGCCGAACGGTAAAAAGGCCGTCGGCGTCCTGGTCCGAAACGCTTACGTCGTGATCGTGCCGGAGGAGCGCTTTTATCTCGACCTTAAAAAAGTATTCGGTCATTTGGTCCCGGTCGACCTTAAGAAACTTATCGATTGGACCGATCTCGAGTACAGCGATCCGGCGGTCGATACCGGAGTCATCCGGACAATAACCGACAATCATAAGGTTAAGGTCCTCGAAACTGATCCGGCCGACGCGGTCGGAGATACGGTATGGATCGCCGTTAATACGCTCACGTATTACGAGGAGGATAGGCTCGAGTATAAGGCGACCGAGAAAAATAAGCCGGTCTATTTCATAGAGGACGACGATCTCGTCGGGGTTATTATGCCGGTGAACCACGCATGAAAAACAAGCTCTCTGATCTTAACAATCATTTGTTTGCAGAATTGGAGCGGCTCGGCGACGAGGACCTTAAAGGCGAGGAGCTCGCGGCCGAGGTCGAGAGGGCCAAGTCGATAAGCAATATCTCGAGTCAGATCGTCCAAAACGCGAACGTACAGTTAAAGGCGCTCAAGTTACAGGCCGAGTACGGATATAAGAACGTAAATTTAGGCGGCTTATTGGAGCATAAAGATGATTTACAGTAAAGAACAAAGGGCGTTCTTATTCGAGTACATTCCGGGCCATCATAGGAAAGAGATCATGATCGCCTTTAACGAGAGGTATCCGGAGACGCCTATAACAATTAACCAGGTCTCGGCGTTCATTAAGAATAATCATGTTTATACAGGATTTACCGGGAGATTTGAAAAGGGACACGTTTCTCATAATAAAGGTGTTAAAGTATCTCCGGATCAGTACGAGGCGTTGCGTCCGACAATGTTTAAAAAGGGACAACGGCCGCACAACTTTAAACCGGTAGGCTCTACCAGGGTAAATGTAGACGGACATGTCGAGGTAAAGGTCGCTGATCCTAATACGTGGAGACAGCGCTCGAGGTTGGTTTATGAACAGGCTAACGGAAAGATCCCGCGTAATCATTGCGTATTGCATAAGAACGGCGTAAAGACCGACGATCGGATCGAGAATTTAATCGTCGTTTCTCATGCAGAATTAGCGGGGATCAATAAGAGCGGGTGCTTTACGGAAAACGGTCTCGATATGAACGAGGTAGTCATTAATCTAGCGCGGTTAAAGATTCTGATAAATAAGAAACGTAAGCACAAATGAGGATTTATATATACGATTTAGAGGTCTTTAAATATGATTGGGTCGCCGTATTCCGATCGCCGGACGCCGAGGATAATCATATCGTTATACATAACGATAATTACCATTTACGCGAGTTCATAAGTCAGCCGGATATTATTCTCGGCGGATACAATAATAAGCACTACGACGATTATGTCGTCCAGGTTATGCTCGCCGGAGGAGATCCGGAGCGGGTCAAGGACATAAACGACTATATCATTAAAGAGGACGGTCAAGGATGGGAATATCCTTTTATCAAAGGGAAATACAAGCCGTTTAAATCGTTCGATCTCCGGGACGATATTCCGGATAAGGGGCTCGGCCTTAAGGCGATCGAGGGTAATTTGAATCTCCCGATCGTAGAGAGCTCGGTCCCGTTCGACCTAGATCGTCCGCTTGCTCCAGAGGAGCTCGAGGAGGTGGTTAAATACTGTAAAAACGACGTGGACGCGACGGTCCGGCTCTTAAAGGTCCGCGAGGAGTATCTTACGAGTAAGCGCATAGTCGGGCAAATGTACGGCGTCCCGGAGGAGGACGCGGTCGGGCTGACTAACGCGAAACTCTCGGCGCGGGTCCTGGGTGCTAAGCGGATCGAGCGGTCCGACGAGCGCGATTACGTGATCCCGTCGAATCTTAATACCGATCTGATCCCGAAAGCCGTACTCGATTTCTTTATGCAGATACGGGACAAATCGATCCCGGATAGTAAGTTATTCGGGACCGGTAAAGCCGGATCTAAAGGTATGACGCTAACGGCATGGATCGAGACCGGCGGCGGACGTTGTCCCGTTACTTTCGCGTGGGGCGGCGTACATGGAGCGATACCGGCGCTCGTCATTGTCGCGACCGACGACGTTATAATCATAAATTTTGACGTCTCGAGCCTTTATCCAAACAGTATGTTAAATTTTGGCTATTGCTCGCGGTCTATGGCTGATCCGGAGGCTTACGGTAAGCTCGTAAAGACGCGCCTCGCGGCTAAAAAAGCCGGGGACAAGAAAAAGGCTGACGCGCTTAAATTGGTCGTTAATACGACGTTCGGCGCTATGCTTAATCTATATAACGATCTCGCCGACAGGTGGGCGGGGCGGTCCGTATGTATATCCAATCAATTAGCAATGAGTCAGCTTATCGTTATGCTCGGACAAAGGTGCGCGTCGATCGGATTTATCAATATCAATACCGACGGTATTATGTTCAAGATCAAACGGTCCGAGGAAAAGATCGCGGTCGATACGGTCGCCGAGTGGTCCGCTCTTACAGGGTTCGAAATGGAGCGCGACGATTTCGCGAAAGTTTGGCAAAAGGATGTTAATAATTACATAGGGATCAAGACCGACGGCAAAATGAAAACAAAGGGCGGATTTGTCTCTCTGTATAACGGCGGCTCGTTCAAATCTAACAGTGAGTGTATTATCGACCGCGCCGTCGTCGATTTCCTGGTCGCCGGTAAGCCGGTCGAGGAGACGATCCGGAGCGCGACAAACATATTCGATTTTCAGAGGATCGAAAAGACCGGCTCGACTTACGAGGGATCGTTTCAGTATGTGAACGGCGAGCGGGTCCCGATACAAAAAGTCAATCGGATATACGCAACTAAAAACACAGCATATGGCAAGATCGTAAAAGGAAAGTGGATAACCGAAAGACGGAAAAAAGACAAAGCGACCGGGAAAATGGTCTCGACTCCCGTAGATCCGCCGAAATGGTCGGAGTCGGTTATACCGGATTGTCCGGATCATGCCTACATTGATAACGAGAACGTCCTAACATTGGACGCGCTCGACCTGGATTACTATATCGGACGGGCAAAGGACCGGGTCGATAAGTATATAAACCTCGACAAGACCGTCGAGAGAAAATTATCTAAAATTGAGGAGGTCATAAAGATTATGGCAACAAATGTTACTGATTGGAGATCCGGAGAGATTTCTCTCGAGGCTAAGCTCATGGAGGCGCGTCGCCGTTTTCTCGAGAAAAACGTAAAGAAAACTGGTATCAACAGATACGCCGAGTTTAAGTATTTCACGCTCGAGGATATCGTCCCGGTCAAGGTCGCGATCTTTAACGAGCTCGGCCTCGCCGATACGATCCAGTTCGACGGCGAAAAGAACGAGGCGCGGCTTTTCCTTTACGATGCCGACGACGGGACGCGCGCGCCGCTCGTCTTTACGTCTCAGCTCGCGCCGGACGAGTCTCTCGTAAAAAATCCGATCCAAAAGGTCGGGGCCGTTCAGACTTACGTAAGACGGTATCTCTATCTTAATGTACTCGATATCGTCGAGGCTGACATTATCGACGAGACGAGCGGAAAAGACGAGGCTCCGGCGGCAACGTCCAAAAAGTCCAATCGTCCGGCGTCTCCGGAAAAGCGCGAGGAGATCAAAAAGGATCTGATCGACGAGGACGGGGAGGCGACCGACGTCCAGGTCAAGAGCATTAAGGCGGGGCTCAAAAAGCTCAGAGCGAAAGATCCGGAGACGTTCGAGCCCTACGTTAAGGACATTGTCAAGAGGATCAAGGCGGGTCTCAAAAAGGCCGAGGCTGAGGATATCCTCCTCGAGATCTCGGAAAAGGCTAAGGGATAATGTATTTATATAATCATTATCGTGGAGACCGTGTAAAATACGAAAATTATTTAAAGTCAGAAACATGGCAAAATAAAAGACAAAAACGTTTACAAATTGATAAATGTAAATGTGCGTTGTGCGGATCTCCCGAAAAGTTACAAGTACATCATATTCGTTATCCTAATATTTTAGGTCAAGAGTCGGTGTATACGGATCTAATTACATTATGTGATGATTGTCATAAAGCCGTACATCAAGGCATAACGGATTTATATATTGATACATGTTTTCCTGATTTTAGTACTCCCGCTACATATTGGACACTTAAAGTATTAGTAAACGAATTGTTATCGGATTTACGAGATATTTCATTTAAACATGGCGATTGTAGTATGTGCGCGTATTTTAACGGAGATACTCCGTTACATGAAAAATACGGAGGTTGTTTAGATTGTGATCCGGAGCATGAAAATTTATGGTTATGGAGAGGATTTGAAAAAATATGATTAACACAATCGAATCGAGAGTAAAAGAGGCCGAGCGTTTTTTACTTAAGAGCAAGATAAAAAAAGTTATGGACGAATATTATGATTTTATAAAAGGAATTGAAACTTATAAAATTCTCGCTCAGACCGACGAGCGTTTCGCCGAGCTTTTGAAATGGTATGAGGAGGCTTAATTTTTTAGCCTGGTTTACGGTAATCCGTTAATAAATGAGCTTTATTTATGGCAAAGCGTTAATAAAGACAGGAGGGTAATAAAATATGGAATTTATCGAGGGTAACAGGATTAAAGTTGATCCGCCGAAAAGACCGAAAAAGCTCACGGCGACCAGGTTCGCGACGGTCCTCGGCCTTAACGCGTGGTCGACGCCGTTCGAGGCGTGGTGTGCTATCACGAGGACCTACGAGGAGCCGTTTGAGGACACGATCTATACAAAGGCCGGTAAAGTGATCGAGCCGAAAGTTATCGAGTATCTTAACGACGTTATGTTTATGGATATCAAGAGCCCGACGGACGTCTACGGACCGGACTACTTTAATAAGACGTGGGGCGACTTCTTTCCGGATCGGAAAGCGCTCGGCGGTATGTGGGACGCGATCGGCGACGATTTCGTCGTCGAGATCAAGACGACCAAAAGGGCCGAGGATTGGGCGGACGACGTCCCGGTCTATTACAAGTTACAGGCGGCTTTATACGCGTATCTCCTCGGATTTGACAATATCGTTATGACGGCGTCGTTCCTGGTCGACAAGGATTACGCTAATCCGGAGGCGTTCGAGGTATCGTATAAGAATACAAAAGTCTATGAGTTCAAGCTCTCCGAGGCGTATCCGGATTTCGAGGATCGCTATATCGCTCCGGCGCTCGCGTTTTGGCGGGATCACGTCGAGACCGGGATCTCTCCGGAGTACGACGAGAAAAAGGACGCTGAGATCCTTAAGGTCCTCCGTAAGAATACGGTCGAGCCGGACGACAAAGGTATCTCGAAACTGATCGCCGAGGCGGATCGTCTCCAGGCGTCAATAGACAAAGCCGAGGCTAAACTCGCCGAGAAAAAGGCGAGGGTAAAAGAGATCGACGGGATTGTCAAGACGTATATGTCGGGTCAGTTTAGGGACGGCGACAAAAAGGTCGAGATTTCCGGTAAAAAGTTTATTTGGACTCTTACAAAGTCCTCGAGATCGTCGGTCGATACGTCCGCTCTTAAAAAGGCGGGGCTTTACGACCAGTATACCAAAACGTCGGAAACGCTCACGCTCAAAAAGGCGTTAATCGAGGAGGGTTAAGTTATGGCAACAAAAGCAAAACATAAGGCGCGGTCTCAGTATCGTTATCATACGGACTATAAGCCGAAAACGGCGCGGTTTCGTATTGTCAACGGTCCTAAAAATAATGGACTCCTCGCCGGTCTTTTGACCGGGCTTATAAAGCCGACGGCGCGGGAGAGCAAGACCAGGAGGGAGGCCGCCGACTAATGGATATCGATAAACAGATCCAGGAGTATAAGACAGAGCTCCGGCTCCTCGAAAATTGGTTTTATATCAATCGTGAAAAAGGTAAATCATATCACGCGAGATATAACGCGAGAGTCCGGAAATACGGCGAGATCAAGAAAAAGCTCGACGAGCTCGAGGCGGAAAAACAGAGGAGTAACAAGTCTCTCATATCTAAATTAAAAAATATTTTCGGAGGTAAAAAATAAATGAAATTTGTAAAGTTTCTTAAGAGTTGCGGCGCGTTTGGCCGCGTGTACGAGCGTCGTAACGGTGACAAATGGCTTATTTGTGAGGGCGTCGGTATGAAGATCCCGACCGGCGTAATGAGCCTCCTCGGAGTCGGTGAGGTCTCAGAAAAGGCGGGCGAGGTTATCGAGGCGATTATCGGATCGGATATCGACGACAAGGTCATACTCTCGAGAGCGACTATTTCGGCCGACGGAAAAGCCTCCGATATTGTCCGGGTCTTTTCAACACAGCTCGCCGACGAGGTGGGTATCTCTAACGCTAATTTCGGCCTCCTCGAGCGGTCCGATATGAATCTCGCATATCTTGAAATACTCTTAGAGGACGAGGAGAGCGTCGATCGTTATCTTTTAGTCCTGGATCGTTCCAACGAGGTCGTCGGATTTATCACGGGCGTTGATCCGGATCGTTATTAATAGGAGGGCGATAACATGGCTAGGATTAAATTATCTGAAAGTACTTTTACATTGATCCCGGAGGGAGTGACGACCTTTAAGATCGTCGCCGTCGAGTATAACGAGGATTTCGGTAAGATGAAAGTCAGTATGCAGACTCAGAGCGGCTCTAAGCATACGGAGACGTTTACGCTCTTGACTAAGAACGGGGAAGTAAACGAGGGAGCTCTTAAGGCGTTCTCGTATTTCGCGAAAACGGCTCTCAATAATTTCGAGCTTGACGAGATCGACGAGACGGATTTGATCGGGTGCTATATTACGGCGACCGTTAAACATGAGGAGTTCGAGAGCAATAAAGAGCCCGGTAAAATGCTTAAGTCGGTCCGGCTTAACGATTATACGGTCGCGGCCGGGTTCGGGTCCGGAGCGTCAAAGCTCAAAAACAAGGCGGCAAAAACCGAGCCGGAGGAGCTCGACGATCTCGACGACCTGGACGATTTCCTCGACGATTAAATGAGCAAAAAGCCGGAGACGATTTTTCAAAATAAGGCCGTCGCCTATCTGAAAGAAAAGGGTATATATTGCCTCAATCTTTACGGCGACGGCCGGAGCGGTAAAGGTAAGCCGGACGTGATCGCGTGTATCAATGGCCGTTTTGTTGCGTTCGAGCTCAAGGTCGGGGCGAACGATTTACAGGACGACCAAAAGATCCATAAGTTATGGATCAAGCGCTCCGGCGGCTTACATTATACGCCGCGGGATATTGAGACATTTAAACGTATAGTTGATTTATTAATGGAGGGCTCAAAATGCTTAAAACAATCAAACAGATAACATTCGAGGAGGCCGTCGAGCTGACTCGCGATAATAAGACCGCGGTCTATGCGGTCGGCGGTACAAAAGATAAGCCGACCACAAAGATATTTAAGAATCTTACGATCGCCGACGCGCTCGCGCCGGATCAGATTTTTTATATTTTCGAGGAGGTACAGAGAACATGATCCAGGTCGTCCAGATTGCTATTTTTTCTATTGGTATTGTGCTCGGTTTTCTGATCGGTTACGTGATTGGTTATCATGTAGATTGAGGAGGCGCGGCGTATGACTTTTGTAATATTGCTTATCGTTTTTGCAATGGGTTTTTGTTTCGGCGTCGGAGCCGGTCTTATGGTCGAGTAGGAGGGGCGATAAATGAAAGATACTTTTCAGAACATGACAACGGAGGAGCGTAAAAAGATTTACGCCGAGTTTATGCCGAAATTATTTTCGGACTATTATACGGACAAACTCGACGAGGCCGGATTTTTCACGGCTCCGGCGTCGACAAAGTTTCACGGAGCATACGAGGGTGGTCTTTTCGATCATAGCTTTTTGGTCGCTAAGTATTTGGTCGAGCTTACGGAAAAGCTCGGTCTCAAATGGAAAAGAGACGAGTCTCCGTATATCGTCGGTATGTTTCACGATTTCTGTAAATGCGGGCTATATAAGGTAAAAGCGGACGGGTCCGGATATGAATATAATACCGGTCTTATCATACCGGGACATGGAGAGCGGTCCGTTATCCTCGTACAGCAGTTTTTCTACATTACGGACGAGGAGCTCGCGTGTATCCGGTGGCATATGGGCGCGTATGAAACAGACACAAGATTATGGCAAAATTACAACGCGGCCGTTATAAAATACGCTAACGTCCTGTTTACCCATACGGCCGATATGTACGTCGCTAAAGTTTTGGGGGTCTGATTATGTGCGGCTATAAGAACGACGAGGGATACGCCGATCCGACGGCTTACGAGGCGATTAAGAACGTAACCGCGGGATCACGTAAGCTCCTCGCGAGAAAAGTAATCAAGACTATATATAATGTCTCGCATTTGGCCGGGTTTACCGTTGTCTCGGTTACGATCCGCGACAACGCAACATTAGAAAAATTTAAGGGGTGAGAGCATGAGTTTTAAAACTTGTCATTTATGCGCGTGTGAAAACTTACCGGGCGATCAGTATCCTTGTAATATGTGCAACGGCGAGGAGTATTTTCAACCGAAAGTATCACAAACGGCGGAGGCTCCGGAGATATTTCCGGCGACGGATCCGGTAAACCGTCCCGCTCATTATACCGACGGTAATATCGAGGTGATCGATTATATCGAAGATAAGAATTTCGATTTTTGTCTCGGTAACGCCGTTAAATATATCTCGAGAGCCGGTAAAAAAGATCCGGCGAAAACGGTCGAGGATCTTAAAAAAGCAATATGGTATATCGAGCGCCGGATCAAACAGCTCGAGGAAACGGAGGGATAATATGATAAGTTGGATTAAATACATTAATAATTGGAGTGAAGTCAAAGAGGCGGCACGTACTACGATCAACAAAGAGGGTTACGGCTCGATCCCGTCCGACTCCTGGAAAAAGACGATCCTCCTCGCGGAACACAGTCCGATCCGTTTGATCCACGTTAAATGGAAATGGAGAGATTTAAAGAGTTGGATCTCCGTACATTTCGTAAGACACAAGTTCGGTATAGAGCACTGGGTAACGACTCAGAGATCGGACCGGACCGGAGTCGACCGGGATAAGAGTCCTCAGAGTACGCCGGTCTCTCACCAGTGCGACGCAAACGCGCAAGCGCTTATCTTTATCAGCCGCCGGAGATTGTGTAACCAGGCCGCGCCGGAGACGCGGGCGGCATGGCTCGAGGTAAAGGACGAGATCGATGCGCTCGATCCGGTGCTCGCCGCGGTCATGGTCCCGGAGTGCATTTACAGAGGGTTTTGTCCGGAGTTCAAATCGTGCGGTTATGTAAATACGCCGGAGTACGCCGAGAGGCTTAAGGAATATCGTAACAAAAATTAAGGTGAGGTCGTATTTATGCAATACGTAATTTTAGACGATCAGAAACGGGCGACTCATGGATTTAAGGACGGTAAGGGCGCTAAGAAATGGTCGGACGTGAGCGATTTTGATAACGTCGGGCTGATAATCCCAAAGCCTTTTATCGTCCTGGATTTCGACACGACTAGCGACGCCGAGATTATGCTCCGGATCATAGAGGGGCTCGATCTCAAGTGTCGGGTCATGAAAACGACTCGCGGTATACACGTATGGTTTAAAAGCGTTGAGCCGTGGAAAAACTTTAAAAAGGCCCGTCTCGCCGTCGGTATTTATTCCGATTGTCGGAGTCACTCAAAGAACGGATACGTCAAGATCAAGGATCACGGCAAAATGCGCGAGTGGGTTCGGAGGACTCCGGCCGAGGAGGTCCAGGAGGTCCCGCGTTGGTTATATCCGGTCTCTAATCCCGGTCACAATTTCGAATTTAAGGGAATGAAAGACGGCGACGGACGTAACCAGGAGCTCTTTAATTATATCGTCTTTTTGCAGACTAAAGGCTTTAATCATGAGGAGATACGGGAGGCGATCCGGATTATTAACGATTACGTTTTCGAGGATCCTCTCCCGGAGTCCGAGATCGCTACCATATGCCGCGACGAGGCGTTTAAGCCGGACGAGGAGATCGAGAAACAGGTCGCCGAGCGCACAAAACGCGATAGTTTTAAACATAACGAGTTCGGGGACGAGCTGATCGATACTTACAAGATTATCACTGTAAACGGTCAGTTATACGTTTACGAGGACGGCTATTATCAGCAGGACGAGCGGATTATCGAAAGAAAAATGATCGAGCTATTCCCGTCGATCAAACAGAATCAACGGACCGAGGT
>JAEIGA010001878.1_pt1 | contig 33420 bp, 42 predicted proteins | sample 9270691 | NCBI WGS metagenome assembly JAEIGA01 (sample SAMN17057246, study PRJNA624740) | gut metagenome | biome: biome; isolation source: fecal sample | host: Bos grunniens | place: China: Xizang | collected 2019 | reverse complement strand
GATGTACAACCAAAAAACATATTACTCATATTAGTCACATTTGAAAAATCCATACCATTGGGTAATTCTGTAAATGTGGACTCTCTAAATTTCATACCATCAGGTACTACAAATGTACTACTACCACCACCAGTAGTTATTTCATCTATCTTAGTTGAATACTCCGAGAATGGGGTGTTGGTCATATCAACACCCTTATTCTCAATTGCTGTTTTAATATTTTGTTTAATATTCTGAATTGTTTGTAAATTCTCTGCTATTGTTGCCATTGTATATGCTAATTTATATTTTCATTATATTCAATTACCTGTTGTATCTGCTCATCAGTAAGTTGTTCATTACTCAAATACATCCAATAAAAATCACCTAGGAATATTTCACCACCATATGCACCGTTAAGTATACCAATTACTCCACTTTTACCACCCCAATCAGTTGATGTTATATTACCTATTTCACCTGTAGTATAGTTTTGTGCATATCCATTACCATCATTCAAACATCTAAATGCTACAATATTTTCATTATCATACACATATGGTACAGCAATAGCTGTATCAGGTGATGGATTTAGGGTGTGTAAAAATTGATAACCCAGACCTATTCTAACCATCCAGTTATATGAACTACCATACCAATAATCACCTCTATTAGCTATTAAATGATTTGTGCCAGTATTAGATGTTCTTGTTTTACATATAATAGTCATTGGGTCATTACCAATTCTATTAAATGGATTATTTGATGTGCTACCAAAATTATATATCATACCAGCATCAGCATTAAATGTTAGATAATCACCATAGTAATCAACTACATTTGTGTTCGACAACGTGCAATCATATTCAAATAATGCACCAGCAGCATTAGGTAAAACACCATTACTATATTGTTTGGCATTGTAATTGAACATAAATGGCACATCAGGTAATGAGTAATCACCAGTAGAACCACCACCAGTAGTATAACCCTGATAGACTATATCACCATTGTAATATAGTCTATTTGAGTTACCTATTTTGTTTATTATATTTGAATTTAAGTATATCATTACCCTATAATATTTTCAAGTACATTATTGATATTACCTATCTGTTCATCTACATAGTTTTGGGTTGCTACTACATCATTTTTAACATTTTGCAAACTACCATCAGATGCTAATTCATATCTTTCATCAGTTAATTCATTACTAGTTCCGCTAATTCTAGAATTGCAGCACTGAATTTCTACATAATCTGTCGACACATAAATATTATTGCAAATAGTGTCATTATAATAATCTTTTAATATGACAATAGGATATTCTTCACTAGATTTTAGACTAAGCAATAAATTCCTCACCTGTAAATTTTCTTGCATATGTGGACCATCACCAATATTTCCTAATGCTTTCCATAAATATAATGGCTCTGAACCACTACCACCCTCAATAGTTATATTACCACTACCAATAATACTTTCACCATTGATAGTTTTGAGGCTTGTGTTAATATTACTATCTGATATGAGATATAATGTATCAGGTTCTGGGGTTATACTGTTATATTCACTCTGTGTTAATTCAACGATATTACCACTACCACCCTCAATAGTTATATTACCACTACCTACGATAGATTGATTGTTAATTGTTTTGATATTTTGGCCACTTACTAATGTATCTTGTTTTTGATTTAAAGCTATATTAATAGCATCAATCTCATAGGTTAGGGTTTCTTTGTCTACAAAATTAGATGTATCTGGTATCTCAACAGCTGGTGCATCACTTATCACGTATAATGTATCAGGTTCTGGGGTTGTGTTATTGTATTCCTCTTGGGTAAGTTCTACTATATTACCACCACTCTCAATAATTATATCACCCTCACCAAGTATATCATTACCATTGATGGTTTTGATATTTTCACCACTTACTAATTTGGGTTGTATAGTATATGTTTGCTCAATCATCAATTCAACATTACCATTAATATCAATTGACCAAGCTCTGTAGGTAACTTTTCCATCAGCTACGATTAAAGTGGTTGCTATACTTGCACCACCTTGTGGATATGGGTTAATATCATCAACTAGTGAAAATATTTTACCATATTCAGCACTCCTTGCATATATTAAAGATGGTTTATCATTCTGAATGGCATTATGAACTGCATCCCAATCACCTTTGGTTATTTTAAAACTAGAATGTGAAAAACCATCAACTACTATATATGGTATGCTGTTATATTCCTTTAATATCTCCTGTAATTCATCCTCAGTAACATAGTTATTCTTTTCTATATCACCATTGATATTTGAACGTGGTATTAATATTTTTGTTTGTTCGCTTGTTTGATTTATATTTATCATTGTTGTATATATTTTTTATGCTATTAATGTCCATCCTTTTGCTGTAGCAACTGCAATCTGTTCCTCGGTTAATTTATCTAAATTGGTTTGACCAAATTTTAATGTTTTACCAGTAATGCCATTTGCAGTTAAATCATATAGGTAGTTTATTACATTCATTAAACTATCAACTGTTAGGTTAGGTGCTCCATTTAAGAAATTATTAGTAACTGAAATTTTCAAATCTTTGAAACCTCCTAGATTAGTTAATTTATTGCACCGATTAACTATATATTCCATATAATTTACATTTGATGTGTCAAGTAGTGGTATAGTTGTTAAATTGCTACACCCAGCAAACATACTACCCATATTTTTTACATTTAATGTGTTTAGTTGGGGTATAGTTGTTAAACTGCTACACCCATCAAACATATTTAACATAATAGTTACATTTGATGTGTCAAGTAGAGGTATGGTTGTTAAATCGCTACACCCATAAAACATATCAGTCATAACAGTTACATTTGATGTATCAAGTAGTGGTATAGTTATTAAATTGCTACACCCTTTAAACATATTAAACATATTTTTTACATTTGAAAAATCAAATATATCAGGTATTTCACTAAATGATGAATAACCCAAATTAATACCATATTCAGTAACATCTATTTTAGTTGGTGTACCACCACCACTATTTATAGAAAACGAATATATAGGGGTATTACCCTTATACATTTTAGTTATTGTATTATTATTTATAATTGTACTCATATTCAATTAATTTATACATATTTTTATTGATGTTTAGGTATTAATACATATCCCCTATCTGTACCATTGTTAGCACTACCATCCTTTTTATATCTGATATAAATAGTATGTTTTCCAGATGGTATATTATTAAATGTTACCTTTTGGTATGCACCTATATTTGTACCTGAATTTTGTTTGCTTTGTGTGGTAGCATATACATTACCTGTATATTTTTTGTCTAGTTCATAAACATCTACATAATCGTAACTAGACTCAGCATCAGACCTTATATAAATTGTGAAATCACTATAATTTTCAATTTCAATATCCATATCAGCAGCACCATTACTTACATTCCAATTACTAAATGACTCATATACACCATCAAATTGTTCAGGGTCTGGGTTGGATATATACTCTGATAATCTCCACTGGTCATTGAGGTTAACACTATAATCAGGGAATATATTAACACCAATTATTAGCCATCCCTTATTGACAGCAGCAGCAATAGCATTTTCATCTACATAATCAAGATATTTTGCTAAATTAATTACAGGTGTTTCCTCTTTATCCCATACCTCTTGTAAATCTCTTAATGTCCAGTTAAAAAAATCATAATCTAAATATAAATTTGTGTATGGAGCATACGAAAACGAACATCCTAAACCACCTATATATAGAGATACTATATTTTCTGGTGTATCAATCATATTATTCATATTGGTTGCAGAGTATACATCTAAAGCTATTTCTTTAAGATTGGGACAATTCATAAAAAAATTTTCAAAATCTCTAACTTCATCAACCAAAAATGCAAATTCATTACCCCACCACCAATCAATATTATAACCACCTCCAGAATTTGAATAAAAATATTCATATGGTAAATTGTGCATTTTATAACCAAATTTCTCACAATTAAATTCATAAACAAACCATCCTTCTACAACATTCCAACCCTTGTTAGGTTCTGCAATATATACTCCAGATGAACCTACATTTAATTTACTTAATTCAATCTCAGGTTTAGCATCAATGAACACATTTGCACCCTTAGAATACTGTATTTTATCACTATTATAATCACCTATCTTTAATAGCTCGGTACATACTATATCATCACCCTTGAATAGAGTTAATTTATACTCACCATCATCGAGGTTTGAGGTGTCAATATTAAAGTTATAATATAGCTTTTTACCACCATTAATATCCTCTATATTGTCATAGACATATTCCTGATTAGTGACTGTATTTTTTATTACTATCTTATACATTTTTTATTTAAAATATCAAAAAAAATAGAGTAGGTTTTGCCTACTCTATTGTTGTTCCACTGATATTAGTTGTTGTACCAGAGTCAACCCTCATTCTATGTTCCTCCATTTCCTTTGCAATAGCCTCTCTGTGCAACTTTGATAGTGTTTCATATTCCTCATTGGTTATGCAACGATATTTGCTTAAATCAAAGGTAATAGGGCAATACATAATGGTAGATGCTGTGAATGTCTTAATATTATCACCCTCTACCCAAGTAGTCATATAGTGACCTTGTTCGCACGTAACTTTGTTAAAATTGTATTTTTCGTTGTACTCAACAATTATTTTATGTTCCATATATTTGATATTTTTTATAAATATTATTTACGCTGTTAGTGTCCATCCTTTTGCAGTTGCTACTGCAATCTGCTCAGGGGTGAGTTTATCTAAATTGGTTTGTCCAAATTTCATTGATTGACCACTTAACCCATTACCAGTTAAATCATATACATTGTTAATTACATTCATTAGTGACTCTACTGTTAGGTTAGGTGCTTGGTCTATAAATTGACCAGTAACTGATATTTTCAAATCTTTGAAACCTCCTAGATTAGTTAATGATTTACAAGCATACAGAACGTATATCATTTGTGTTACTTTCCCACAATCCAGTAACGGTATAGTAGTAAGACTACCACACTCAGAACACATAAAACCCATATTAGTTACATTAGATGTGTTAATATTTGGAAATTCTTTTATACTACTACATTTATTAAGAAATGAATATAAACTATTTACTTTTCCTGTGTCAAAATCAGGTAATGCTATAAGATTTGTACATCCAGCAAACATACTATTCATAGTGGTTACATTTGATGTTGGTAATAAATTGAGGGTTTTTAATGATATGCACCCACTAAACGTATTTTGCATATATAAAACATTTATTGTGTTTAGATTTGGTACAGTGGTAAGATTTATACACCCATCAAACATATATGTCATACTAGTTAAATTTAATGTATTAATGTTTGGTACATAAACTAATTGTTTATTATAACGATATAGATTGTTCCCATCAGTAATGTATTTATCCCATTCATCTAATAATTGTTTACTATATGCTATGTCTGCATTATATGTATCATTAATAGACTGTGAAATTTCCGTATCATATCCAATTGAACTAAAATCTAAACCTGAACCACTACTATCTACCTCAACAACTACCTTATTAAAACCATCATATCCCTCATCAGGTAAATATTCACCATTTTCATTTACAGTCAATTCCTGTAAATTAATAGGTGTTGAACCACCACTATCCACATCAACCAATACCTCACTATATCCATCATATCCCTCATCAGGGGTATATGTACCGTTTTCCCGTGCTATTAATCCCTGTAATTTAATTGGTGCTGAACTACCACCACCAGAACCACCACATAAATTTATAATCATACTACAACAATATTTTAATAGGTTCAGTTATTCCATCTATATAAAAAAACATATCAGGCACACAATTACATACTATTACATAGTCTGGTGCAACTATATCCTCTTGATATGGGTAATATGTACCACCATCAACAGATACATATAATTTAGCTGTTACATTCTCATTTATGTTAAATGCAAACCCATTCGATACAGATTGAAATGGTTGCTTGTTGTTAACTATCTTATACATTTTTTATTAAAAATATTAAAAAAAAATGGAGAGTAATTAACTCTCCATAACTATCAATTAGTAATTGATTACTCCTCTACAACTGCTAATACTGCTGCCTCAGTTATCTCAAATGGGTATGTGTCTGACTCATCAGTGAGAGTGAGAGAATAGTTATTACTATCACCCTTAGCTGTACCAGTGTTACCACTACCAGCTGTTGATGATACATAGTCATCCTTACCAAGATACCAGTATTTGTTATTTGAGTCCTTAACAATAACTGCTAACTGTGCTTTTGCAAGTGCAGTCATCTCTAAACGTTTTGCAGTTTCCATTTTAGTGAAAACCAATGAAAGTTCTGTTGATACATAGTTGATACCAGCAGTTTCATCTACATTGAGGGTAGATGTCATAGAACCTGTCTGTTTACGGAACTGGTATGGTTTAAACTTGGCTGAAGCACTCATAGTTACACCAGTAATCTGACCAGATGCCTCATCAATTTCAACCGCAGTAACATCACCATAGTTAGCAATGTATACAGTCTTGATACCACCAAGTGAGTTAGTACAGTCAAGAGAAATACCAGCTAATGTTTGATTACAATATGCCATATATTTTTTATCTATTTTATCTTAATTATTTTTGAAAAAATAGAGGGGTATTTCTACCCCTCAATAGGGTTATTTATGAACGAGTACCCATTACAATCTCATCACCAAATGCGTACTGGAAACCAAGGTTGTACTGAATTGCAAGACGGTACTGGTCAAAATCTCTAGTGTACCACATCTCAAATTTCTCAGCATCCTCCATCATATCAACACCAACAAAAAGGTTCTCCAAACGTGCTGCAACAATCTTGTTTGTACCATTTAAGCCGTTTACTGCAATAACTTTGGTGTTAGTACCTGGCAAAATGAACTCCTCAACAGGATAACCATTTGCTGAATAGTGATAGAAATTCTTTTCTACCAACTCCTGCATATATGAACGGAACATATCTGCACCAACAAAGATTACAGCCTTATCCAATACTTTTTCAGGAATAGCCATATAAACAGCCTTAATTGCATCATATGCACTTGAACCACCAGCTATAGTAGGTTTAATAACTGTATCGTCTGCTGTCATCAACTTAATGAAACCATCAGTGAGTTTGAGGGTTGCATCACTTGATGCTGTATCACCTTGCCAAGCAAGTTTTTCATTAGTTGCTTTTACCTCATCAACAATGAGAGATGTGAAATATTCCTCAAATGGGAGTTTTTCAGCACCAACAGCAATCTTAACCTCATAACCAGTCCAGTATTTTGCAAAATCTTTGTGACAGAATGACTGATTAATTTTGATTATAGGTGCAGTAATAACTCTCTGTGATAACTCAGCTGTTCCAGCATCGTTCCAACCACAAGTGCTACCATCCTGAAGAACAGGAGTTACATTAATAAGGTTTAGTGCTGACTTCCATTTTACATCTACCTGTGGTGTCAACATACCAATAGTCTTAGACTTTAAAACAGCCTCTTTAATAAGGGGCAATCTACGTTCCTCAATATAAGGAGTTAAGTTTGAAAGATTTACACTCATTTTTCAACTATATTTTAAAAGATTATTTTCTTTTAAATATGTAGTGTTTTTAAGGTGTAAACTTTTAATAAAAAAATGAGTTATCTTTTAGGATAACTCATTAAAAATCAATTTAAAACAGCATTAAATATTTCTCCAATCCTGTGACAATTTATTTAGTCTGTCACTGGTAAATTTAGCAGTCTTTTCAACAGTGGTTTCAAACACCTCATCTGCTGGTTTTGCAGCACTCATACACTCTAATTTTTTGAGTCTTTCATCTGCCTCTGCTCTGCTTTCACCAATCTTATCAAGAATACTATCAACAAGTTTATACAACTCATTAATTTCCTCTCTGATTTTAGCAATCTCAGTTGGTTCATCCTCTGCCTCTACTGGTGTTTCAACAGTTTCCTCTACAGTTTCAGTAGTACCACTGGTTGTTTCCTCAGTTTTAGGTTCGCCACCCTCAGGTGCAACCTCATCCTCTGCATCAACCTCAGCTACTGGGTCAACAATACTTTCAACCTTACCATCTTTAACAACAATAACCTTGTTATCCTCAGTAGTGTATTCACCATCTGCTGCTGCAACTCTCTCATTAGTTTCCTCATTGGTTACATATACATTCATACCAGCAACCAAATCCTCATTACCATCATACTCTAAAACTCCATTATTAGTTTTTACAACTGCTAACTTAATCTCAGTTAACAATGATGCTAATTTCTCTTTCAATTTAAGTAATTTAGACATATCAATATTTGTTTTATAGATTATTAATTTTTTCCCTTATCTGTTCGATTAGTGTTTCAATATCATCAATTAATTTTTCCTCATCCTCAACCACCTCATCAGTGTTGTTATCTGGAATTACATAGTTAAATAAACCCTCTAATGAGTAACCTTTGAATGTGCCATTTTTAATTTGCTGCCATATGTCTTGATTATCAACCTTGAATGTAGCAAATAATGAACCATCATTTATATCCTCAAAACCTGTGGGGTTTTTACCCTTGTTTCTATCCTTAATGAATAACTCTACCATTTCAACACCCTCAACATCACTATTAAACATATGCTCAATATTCACGTTATTTTGGTTGTTATCTCTGAGTAGTTTTTGTGCCATCTGCTTAATAACATCAGCACTGAAATTAATGTAATACTCACCTAAATGTTCATCGTTACGGTAAATAGGGTAGTCACACCTCATTACAACACCAGTAATCATTTTCTGTTCCTCATTGGTAGTGAACATCTGTTGTATCTTATCCTTGGAAAAACTAACAAAATAAGCATCAACAGCTGGGTCATTAACTAAACTTATCCTATCTATACCACATTCAGCATCAAGTATCTCAGCATTATATATAGGTATATTTTTAAGTGCCATTTTTATTTTAAATATTAAATAAACCTTATTTGTTTTAGAATGATGAATTAGTTTCTTTTACTGCTACATCATTTTGAGTTTCTGTAATATCTGACTCAACAACATATACTCTATTACCCTTGTTTAACTCAGCTGTTTCAGTATCAGTTAAAACATCCTTGGTATAATTAATTGGTATCATATCTGCCATTGAAATATTAGGTGATACACCAGCACCAGTATCAGATGTTTCAACAGGTTTATCAAATTGTTGTTTATTAATATTATTCGTTTGAATAGCACCGACAGTAGCTACTGTAGCTGCATTGATACCAGCTAATATCATACCATATGGTTGTGGCAGTGCATTAGATGTAGCAAAAGCATTAATAATACCTAAAGCAGTTGAAATAGCAACCTGAGCCTTTTGATACTTTTTGTTTTTTTCAAAATCATCTTTTTTAGTTGTATCTAAACCCTCTTGTAATGCACCAATAATTTGTGTTGCTGCATTTAAACCAATAGTAGCAGCCTCAATAGCACCAGTTGCTATTGTTGCAACAGTTTCATTTGTTTTTCCCTCTAGCCAATCAAATAAATCAGTATATTTGCTACGCATTGCGTCAGCTATTGTTTCTACTTTATCTTCTGTTTTATATCTATTGTCAATATCAGCTAACTGTTGTTGATACCATTCTTCTATTAACAATAGTTGTTCTCTGTTATTTTTGAACAATTCAAGATAAGTGTTATATTCATCAGTCAACTCCTGTATTTCTAATTCTTTTTGTGTCTTACTATCATTAGCAATTTGTTGTAATGCAGCCTGTCTTTGGTTATCATAATTTTCAATAATAGCATTTTTTTCAGCCTCAAATTGTGCTGTTAATTCAACAGTTGATACACCAGCCTCTGTATATATTCTTATTCGTTCATTATAAAAATTCTCTAATGCAGTTAACTGTTCTTGTTCATTACCACCCTCAAAATTTTCAATTTCCTTAAGTAATTCAGTTTGATTGTCTAAATACTCTTTGGTTAAATCACCTGTAGCAATATTGTGTTGCTGTAGTAATGCTAATTCCTCATTATATATTCTTGTAAGTTCTGCTAATTCTTCTTCTTTAGTATCTATTAATGCCTGTTTTGCTCTCTCTGCAATTCTCTTTGCCTCTGCTGCTGGGTCATCAGTTGATGAACTTGATGATGAACTACCACCTGAACCATTACCATTTTTATTTCCTCTAGTTAACCATTGATTTGCAAGTGCATCCTGTTCATTAGCAAATGCAAATAGATATGACATACTGTCATCAGCCTCCTTTTGCAGTTTAGTAACCTCACCCCTCATAGTATCAATTAATGCCTGTGCATCTTCTTTCTGTGACTCTGGTATTGTTTTACCATATCTCCTTGAAAAGAAAGCATCTACTTTCTGTAAAAAAGTTTGATTAGCATCACCATATTCATATAAATCCTCTTGTGCTGTTGTAATTTCAGACTGTAGTTCGGCAATTCTTGACATTTTTTCTGCATACAATGTTGTTGCTGCTTGTCTTGCTGCATCTGCCTTTGCTCTCGCCATTACAGCATTACAATAATCTTTAGTTTTATTCCTAAAAATTTCCTCAGCATCATTAACATCATTCATTTCAATACCCATATCTTCAAGTTCCTCAGCATACTCCCTAATAAATTTCTTTTTTGCTGCAAGGTCATCACCGAGTTTTTGATATGCTCTTGATAATTCTTGTATTCTAACAATTTTGTCTGCTGCTGATTGTATTGCAAGTTTCTCAATTTCAAGCCTAAGTTCTTTAGTTTTCTTTTTTGCCTCCTCCTGTGGTGTTGTATTATTCCACAGTTTACTAATCTTTTCCCAATTAGCAATTAATGTCCCAAGTGCAACTATTAATGCACCAATACCAGTTGAAATAAGTGCCTTTTTGAAATTATTTGTAGCAACAGTAGCTGTATTTGTAGCAATTGTTGCACCATTCATAGCAGTAGTTGTGGCTACAGTTTGTGTTTCCATAGCCTGTAACCCCATAGTAGCACCAGCAAATGCAGTCTTAGCCTGTGTATAACCTTCAATTAAATCTTTTAGTCCACCTACACCCTGAGCAATAGCCATAGCAGCCTGAACCTTAACCAATGTTTTTTGTAGGTTCTCGTTTTCACCACCAACTAATGCAGTAACACCCTGTAATGCTGCAAAACCAGATGCTAAACCACTAGCCATTTTTTGTACACTCTCAAATTTAGCTCTAGTTTGTTCTGTACCTTTTTGCACCTCACTCCAAGCCTTACCATAATCATATGTAGCCTCAGTAACAGTGTCCATTGGTTTAGCAGAACCAGCTAGAACACCATTTGTTTTTTTAACCTCACCCTGTATTTCTTGGTATGCCTCTACGATGCTATCAGTATAATTACCTACATTTCTTTGGTGATTACCAATAGTAGCATCCATTTCCTTTAATTTAGTATTGATGCTATCTATCTCCTTACCAATCTCAGCTCTCTTAGCCTCATCTGCTGTTGCTCTCCAAGCCTTTTTAAGTTCAGCCATAGTAGCAACTAAATGATTATATGAACCATCAGCAGCATCAACAACCTTTTTGCCATCAGCCAATATAGTTTTCAAATTAGCCTGTGCAGTGGCTAAATCCCTTGATGCCTTTGCAAATTCCTCACTACCTATTTCAGCACTCTCTAATGTTTTTTTAAGTTGTGCTATCTCCTGTTTAAGTGACTTAATATTATTACCACTATTTTCAGTATTAACCTTTAATACTGTTACTATCTCTTTTTGTGACATTGATATTTTTTTAAAAATATCAAAAAAAAATAAGGAGGTTTTAAACCTCCTCATTAGTAGTTTCATCCTCAGCTATTATGTTAATAGCATTAGTTTCAGTACCTATATTATTTTTGTAATTACCCAATTCATTAACCTTGATAAACGTACATTTGGTACTCTCAAATTTATTGATATTGTAATTGTCAATCTTATTTAGAACCCAGTAACATCCATTGAAATAATAAAAATTGTGTAGTAGTTCACTATTAACATTTACATCATTTAAATTCACGTAACATTCAACCTCTTTAGTATTGATATTGAGAGTATCATTGTAATAGGTATTCCAATATTGATTATATATTGTAGTGTTATCCTCATATGTGATATTGGGTATATAGCTTTCCTTTGGTACACCAAAATCCCAACTTGCTTGAACCTGATTACCCACTATTTTGTATCTCAAAAATTGGGGTAGTGTTGTACAATTATATGAAATGGTATTATTATTTACATCTGTTGTTCTATCAGTAAATAACCAACAAGGTACTTTATTATTAAACATATACATTTCACTTATATCATCAGTTAATTTATATGTAATAGAATTACCATCGAAATCCTCAGGTTGTACTTGACCATTGTAAAATAGTAATACACTACTTATATCTGATAATGATTTTTCATCATTATCAATGTTGTAAAAACAGGTTTTAGCAAAACTATCATAACCACTATTTCTATTCCAACTCCAACCTCCTACTATTGCTGGGGTTGTGTATGTTAATTCTGTAGTTTCAATAGCATTAGTATTATCTACATTAAATAAACTATATTCAAAATTGCTATTACAAAATGGTGCAAGTAGTCTATCATCCTTATCAATAAAAGTATGATAGTACGGTGAGGTGTCTATTGCTGATACTGCATTTTGAAATATATTACCCTCATAAATTTTACTGGTGTCTGCATTGAAATTGTAATTGGTGTTTATTCTCTTTTGTCCATATTCAACACTATATTCATTTTTGTATTTGGTTAGGTAATAGCTTTCACCCTCTAATCCCATTTGGTAAAATTTCTTATCAAAACAAATAGGTTTAATTTTGAAATCCTTGCTGTAGTCAATCTTATTATTCCAATCAATAATATTGCCATTATAGAAATTATTTCTGGTTTGTATCTTGATTATTTTCTCACCATTATCCTTATGAAAATGTAGGTCGAACAATTTACAATAACTCAATAAATAATTAGCTGGGGTTTTTTCAGTCTTTAGCAAAAACTGTTTAGTGATTTTGCTATTACTTGCAACTACACTATCTGGTTCATCCCTAGATAATATTATATTTTTTGGTGAGAATACAAAACTACCATCTATAATTACATCATTTTGGGAGTTGGTTTGTCCATATTCAAAAACGTTTTTATCATTTGAATAAACATTATTAATGAATTTTAAACCAATCTTTAATTTAGTGTGGTATGGTATATTTTCAAGTTTTATATTAAATGAACTTTTACCAGCATCGGTAACAAATTTATAATTATTAGTTGTTACCTTTTGAAAATATCCAAGAATATAATCAAGTTGACTATTAACACTATCTGTGGCAAATCTTAAAATATCAGTTTCACTAATAATTTCATCATTTTCATTATAAACAACTATTTGTGTAGTGAGTACGGATTTACCTACAGTGGGTTTACGTGGTGTAGGTATAAATTTTGTCAAGTATAATTTATCATCATCACACTCACATTTGTAAAGTATATCAAAATTAATTTCTACATTGGACAGTGTACCCACTGGTATTCTACTTAAATCTATATAATCACCATCAATACTAAAATCAGATATGGGTAATATATAGCTTGTTATTTCTTTTATCCTTTGATTATCAACTAAACCAATACTTAAATCACTATTAATAAATTCACCATCAACAGTAGTAATGTTATTCTTTTCCTTTTCAATATTAGTTAACAACGGTAATGCTACCCAAGCATCTTTATAATAGGGGTTGTTATCATTAAAAAAATCAGGGTCTAACTGTACTGAATAACCACCATTGTTAACAGGGTTACAACAAGCATCAATAATCTTACTCATCTTAATTGCTGGTCGCTGTAGATAACTACGTAAATCAAGAATTTCCCACTCAGTATATTTACGTGGTAATTGTGCTAACATATAACCATTATATGTTGAATAGGTTTTATTATCTACAGTTGTAGATGTAGTTGGTGAAACATAACTATTGTTATGAGTATTTATCATAACCTTATCACTATCAAAATTCTCAGGTATACCATTATAACTTGGTACAAAGGTGATATAATCATTAATGGTATTGTTGTTATCCTTACCTACATTCTGAAAACAACCATAAACAAAATCCTTGTTAATAACAAAATCAAACTCTCTATCACTATCCTCAAATGGTAAACCTGTTTGTTCATCCTCTACACCATATACCAAATCAGCTAATGTTAGTGGTTCACTATTTTCATTATACATCAAACTATAGAAAAAATCACCCAATCCACCATATAATGTTATCTCATAATTCACAATCTTATTTTTAAGAGTAACACTATTCAACTGCATATATCCAGACTCTATTAGCTCACCATTTCTGTATATACTAAATGGTGTTCTAACTGAGGGGTTAAAGTATGCACCAACCATTTTCTCAGCATCAAATAACTGCTCTCTATCCAGATTGTATATACTACCAAAAATAGCATTATTATTTTGTGTGCCAATAACGGTAATGGTCTTGGTGAATGGGTTTTTTACTATCGTAGGGTTGTTAACATTTTTTAATTGATATGTAAAAGGTATTGATAATTCAGATGAAAAATCAACTAACTTATCTGCAATGTATAACTTTACATCTTGTTTCATATTCTTTTCTTAGAAATATACAAAAACAAAAAATAGGGTTTACAAACCCTATCTTCTGATTTTATCCTGTGCAACCTCAACATCAATTTTATTATACCATTTCTTTTTACCATTGTTTGTGAATGTCTTATACTCACAGGTGTTATTGGTTATGTTTACTGGTTCAATTTTATCTGTATTGAGATGGTGTAAATACACCTCTGTACTCTCTAAGAGGTGATAAAATTTACTCTGTTCCTCATCAGTAAACCAATCAGTATGCAATGTGTATGTTGGTGTTATTATATTGATGTATTTTTTCTTTTCAAATTGAACAGTAGTATTATTAAAACTCCTATTGTAATACTGGCTATTAATCTTATCTGTTTTTTTAGTATTACCCTTAATCAATAGACTATCCCAACCACCAACAGCATTGCAATAGTATAAACAGTAGTCATAACAAGTATCTTCAACCTTATAAATAGTATAATTAGGTACATTTGATACATTAACACCAGTGAGATATTTTGACACATCAGTGCTGCTATTCTCAACCATTACCCAACCATTATGATTATTGGGTATTCTAACTGCATTTGTGTACTGGCACAGGGTATCAGCAGTTGTACTATCAATGGTTTCTAATACACCAATAAACTCACTCTCTCTACCCAATTCTGGTATAGATACCGTAGCAGTTGAATTAGGTGATAATATCTCACTCACCATTATCCTCTGCCTACTATCTACAACAACATATTCATTAGTGCTACTAGCTCTGAGATTAATATAACTTTTATCCTTAACAGTCTTAATAGGTTTATTTAAATTAAAATTATCTATACCACCATCGTAATCATAACTGTTATAAAATGTATATCTACCAATAGTAACTGTATTGCCAACACTGTTTACACTATTAACATTAAACTCCTTAATGTAATCAGTGTTGATAATAGGTGAATTAAAATCAATCCTGTTAAATAGGTAGTTATGACAGATTTTATTTATATTAAAATTCACATTACCATCAGGTTCGGCAAATGCTTTACCATTATATATAGTTTCATCACCTACACTAATAGTATATGATAGTAAATCTATCTGTGGGTTATTGTAATATACATCTCTGTATATTGGTCTGATACTAGTTTCAGCTGGGTTAGGTTGAACAGTAAATGAATACCTCGCCATTTCTTTACTAATAGTATTTTCATATTGATAATACAATCGGATAATATAACTATTTTGGATTGTATTTTTATTTGCTTGTACCTCAATTTTAAATGTACATTCTGTAGTACCAGTTGAAACAATTTCAACATTATATTCATCACTTACAGTATATTTAACTAAATTCCAATTTTTACACACCTTTCCTGTAGTATCTCTATAGATAACATTTACAGTACCACCTGTATAATCAAAACTTATTCTAGTTGGATAAAATGCCATAATCTTTTTTAGAAATATACATAAAAAAAATAGAGGTTTTAATTTCTTAAAACCCCTAAATCCAACTCAATATCCTTTTCTAAATCCTTAGCAAATGCCTCAGCAATAAATTCCTCAAATACACCCCATACATTATCTATACTAGTCTGTAGTAAATGCTTACCAATAGTACCCTCTAAACCAATTTTACGTGCAATTAAATATGCTAATTGATTTACTGTTGGTAGTTTACCGTTGCTCATAGGTCTTGGTATCACTGGTTTTACCTCTACCCATTGTTTAATAGCATTGATTGGTGGCATTTTACCCGCTTTTCTACCATTCTCTAACCATTTCCAATAATCCATCAACTCCAATTTAACCTCAAATGTAGTACCATTGTTAGATACTATATAGCTTAAACTGTTATATAACTGGTCACTAGCATTACTATCAGACAATATTAGTTGTTCCTTGTATTCCTCAACAAGATATTTACCAAAATCATTGAGTACATTTTTAACATTCTCAAATTCCATATATGTGACTAAATCAAAAAAACACTTTATAAAAAATTATTATACAATCAGTTATATGTAGGGTTCAGGTTGTGCGTAAACTTATTTCCTTTTATACATCTCTAATTGGTTTTTTTCTTCCTGTTTCTTATCCCTGTTATAACTGAGTATATTGAAAAACATATATACATTCATTTCATATACCTTGCTCCAAGGTTCTCTAGTAGTTTCACTAACTATGTCTACAAAGTATACCCAGCACCATTTTTGAGTGAATGTACTACTTTCTTCAGTTCTTTTATTGCCTGTTCCATCTTCATCCTCTGTTCCTTGTTCTTTTCTTTCCTCATCATCTTCTTCATATCCTTGATTGAACAGTTGAGTGTAACCCTTGTTAAACTCACTGATAAGATGATAAAAAAAAACAATATAGAGTGTGCATCTACAATGCTCATATGATTACCAATATCATTGATAACCTCATTAATATCATACTCACCGTATTTCTTACCCTCAGGAATGAGAAAACAAGCAATCATTTCCTTAGTATATTTGTCTTGCTGTTTATAGAATGTCTGAAAATCTATGTACTGTGATACAGTCATATTATTCATTTCCAAAAATACATTGTACCTCTTACCATTAATGAAATACTTATCAGTGATTTTTGCCTTAGGCATTTCAAGTAAAAAATCAGTTTGTTTAAATAATGAACTAAATACATCCTTAGGTAAATTCAATATCTCATCCTCTGTAGCATCACACAAAACCTGTAGTATTGCTACTGCTCTATTGATAGCATCTAAATCATCATCACCAGTACGTTCATAGGTCTTTTCAATTTGTTGTAACTCTAAAAATTTGTTAACTGTTATCTCTTTCCAACTCTTATATTTTAACTCCATCTATATATACATTAAACAATATTGTGCATTATTTTTACCTGTGTGCATTGCCTCATATGCTAAACATAGAGCAATACATATATCATCATTACCACCTAGAGGTGCATTATAACTAACATTACCTGTCTTGGGGTTATAGGTAGCCTCATACATACCCAGCTCACCTAACTGTTTCTCATCATCAAGTAGTACAACCTTATTCTGCTCAAATGCAACCTGTAGCTGATTAATAACCCTAGCCTTTTCCTTGTTGGTAGTGGTGAATGTCTTAATTAAACTTTTCTTATTACCTAACCTATCTCTTAAATTATTAACCATTGGTGTACCAATACTGTTATCCTCAGCCAATATACATTTTATCATAGGCATATACTCATTGAGATATTCAACAATGTAATCAATCTGCTGTGTGGTATTCTTGTTGTTGAAATACTTTAAAAATACCTGTTCACCAAATTCATTAAACCCTGTAATAACCGTATCATCATTACCACCACCAGTTGCCCAGTCAATACCAATATACAATTGCTTGTAATCACTATTTTTAGCCTCTCCTACGCACTCTTTAAAGTTAGTGAATACACAACCATCAGCATCAAGAAACTCTCCTAAATACTCTGTTTTAAATTGATTTTTGGGTAGCATCTGTTTGTACATCTTTAATGCCTCAGCACTCAATAATGCAGATGTATCATACTTGTTGAAATCATAACTGGTAATACTGGGGTGTCCTACTAAACCAGCTGCATATGTGTTAAAGAAAAAACCAACCCTGAACTTGGGTGTTGATACCATTAAGATAGGACATCTGTGGACATCTGTAGATGGTTTAACAATACTATATACCTCATCTAATATGTATGCACACTCATCAATACATAATAAACCACTATAGGTATAACCACGTAAACTATCCCTCTGTTCAGCTGATTTAAACAATATGGTGCTACCATTGATAAACTCAATCTCTAATAGACTATCATTTTTCTTTTGAATAACACCACTATCTAATGTGCTTTTTAAAATCTCTTTATATAGTTTTCTAGATTGGTTTAGTGTTGGTGAGATACAACCATTAACAGTATTCTTGTAGTTAATTGCAAAGTATAACAACTCACCAACAATCAACATTGATTTACCAACCTGTCGCTTACTTTTTACACAGTGGATATGTCCACTACCTATACCCTTTTTTACTAATCCAGTATGTACAGCCTTTTGCCATTCAAATAATTTAAAACCCCTGTATGTTACAGTTCTACTCATCAAAATCCATACCTATACCATCATTATTTTCAACCTCAGTATATTCTACTGGTTCAGCCTCTGTGGTATTAGTAACTGGTGTACCATCAAATGTAAATTTAATCTCCTTTTGCTCAATCTCAACCTTGTATTTATTCTCATACAAATTGAATAACTTGTTAATTGTATCAGCAGCACTAACAGCAACCTTTAACTGGTTGCGTTCCATTGCCTCATTAAATACCTTTTCTAGCCTCTGTAACTGCAAAAAACGTAAACCAGCTAATTCCTGTTCATCTAATTTTAAATTGGTCTTATAAACCTTGTGAATGTAGTTATTAGCTGTTCTTGCCTCTACACCATAGGTATCATATAGGTATTGCTTAATCTCAAATCTTGATTTACCAGCAACTAACTTATTACTAATATCCCTTAATATCTCTAACCTCTGTGCATTATCCTCACTGGTTTGTCTACCCTTACTTAATTGTCTTATTCCTTTTTCTAATTTCCCTGTTGGCATATGTCATACTATTTTATATCTCAATATTTTTTTGTTTGAAATAAAGACTACCAGCATCCTGTAACAATTTCAGTTTACTATGACCACAGGTGAAACACATTGGGTATTTCTGACCAATTGCCCTCTCATATATCCTATGTATTTCCTTAGCCTGTGTAGTAGTTAAATTTCTCATATATCCACTTTGTATAGCTGTCTTGAAATACTGCTCATATTGTTCAAGTATAGCTAATTCCTTTTTATAATACATTTCCCTTACTTGGTATCCCATATCTGTTTTTATATAAATATCTTATTATTTTTCAACGTATGTTGCTATGGTGTCCAGAACCTTGCTAACTAACATCCTGAATAATACCAACATATTAGTTATCTGCTCTGCATTGGTCACAATTAGTGTCAACAAAAACAAATTGAACAAACTAAAATTGAATAGCACGTAAATCAAACCTATCCAAAAACTCATACACATACTACAACTAAATGGTTTGATGAGCCTACAGGGTTTACCCCTCCACCTACTCAACATACTCTCTATGCTATCTACTATACCACTTACATCAATAACAAAACATATTACTGTAGTAAGCATTAGCAAATTAAAAAAAATCATATCTCTAAAATCCTTTTAACTTCATTATTGTTGGGGTAGTGACTTAGTACATAATCCTTAATCATACCCCTTATTTTTTTTATCTCCTTGAACACTATGGTGTGTGATACTCCTAACTCCTTACCTACCTCTCTCAATGATTGTTTCTCACAGTACATCAAAAAAATTATCCTCTCTGCTGCTGGTAGTGCCATAACACTTTCCTTGTATATCTCAATAGCATCATCAATATCATTATCAAAAATATCATCCTTTGGTTTGTACTGATTAATCATCATCTGTACATTCATCATCATCATCATCCATATGTGTGTAATTATTTTTATTCTCATCTGTCAACTCATAAAACTTACGATACTTACGGTAAAATGGTGAGGTGACTGAGTTAATCTGGTTCTTGATTATTCTAGTAAGAAAAAAATTCAATTGCTTGTTGTTGTACATTTCAGTTATCTTATCCCTGTCATACTCCAGTATGATAATGTACACCTCTTGTGCAAGGTCATCCCTATACTTTGGTGATACCCCCAGATTTTTAATTATCTTTTCTATTAGTTGTTTTTCTGCAATCTCCTTGAATATTTGCATAAACTATATGGTAGTATCAAACAGGCTTTATTTTTAGTGCCACTATCAACAACTGTGGTCTTTGGACATTTAACATATGTTAATGGTAGTGCATCAATATCATCCTTAATATTATTCAATACCCATATCATATAACCATCACTAAATGTCATCATATATACACCCTTATAACCATCCTTGATAGCTCTGTATATATTAGCTTTTTTATCTAGTTCCAACATTGCACCATTTTTCATTACATAGTCATAGGTGTACTTTTGTCTGTGTTTACATTCAAAAGCATATAGCTCTGTTTTGTTACTTGGGGTTACTGCTGTAATGTAGATGTCAATTGGGTTGTAATCATCAATGTGTTGGTCAATTGTCAACGTGCAATTTTCCATTACCTGTTTGAGATGTCCTAATGCAATAGCCTGTCCTTTTTCATCTGTTGTTTGAAATTTTTTGTTATGTATCATTTTTGATTAAATTGGTGTGATATTAACACCTGTACTGAATTATTATCTATATATATAAATATATAGATAAATCAAAAAAAATCAATATTTGTGAAAAAAATGTAAAAAAAATGTGAGGTTGTTAGCCTCACATTTGGTAATGTCAAAATTTGTGTCTATATTTGTGACCAGAAAAGTGTTACAGATATGTAACTTGTTGGTGGAAATGTAGATATGACGGAGGGTGAGAGTCCTCCCCCCGCTACTAAAAACATAAAAAACAAGTTCAAATGCCCCTGTAGACACTCCTACAGGGGTTTTTTTGTACTCTCACCTCCAACCTACAGGTTATTATTTGTGACCAGTTTTTTTAACAATTAAAAATCAGTCACAAAATTATGACAAAACAGGGTCTAAGATGCACACAGTCAGTTAGTTTCTACTGTAGGCAAAGTAAACAAAACAAACAGGGTTTAGCACCCTTAGAGTTATCAATTGTTATCAATGGTGATAGGGTATTTATACAGCTACCTGTTAAGTTCTACCCAAAGGATTTTGCTAAAAAACGTAAACCCACTGAAATTGAGAACATTATCAATCAGTATAGGGTTAAGGTTAATGAGTCAATCTGTGACCTAATGTCACAGGGTTTACCAGTCACAACAACTACACTCAGGAACTATTTGAAAACAGGTGGAACAAAAACAAACACACTAACAACATTGGTTGCTGAGTTCCTAAACCAGACAAAGAAAACAACCTCAGTCAACGTGTACAGAAAATATGAAATGGCTATGGCTGTTGTTGTAGAGGTTATTGGTGGAGATACTGAGGTTACAACTATCAACACTGGTATGTGCAACCGTATATACTCTACACTCAAAGAGAGGTTTTTAACCTCTACATCATTTGGCTATATGACCAAAATTAAATGTCTGTTCACCTATGCTGTGGATAATGGTTTAATGAGGGTTAACCCCTGTTCATCAATTAAGTTGAGTAAGGGTACACCCAACATATCATTCCTCACTACAGATGATATAAACAAGATTAAGAGCCTTGATTTATCTGATTACCCTAAATTGGATAAGGTTAAGGATTTACTATTGTTCCAGTCATCAACAGGTTTAGCATATGCTGATTTAGCTAGGTTCAGTGCAGATGATGTACAGGTAACTAATGGTGTTATGGTGTACACTAACAACAGACAAAAAACTGGTATAGAGTTTACCACTGTTATTCTCAAAGATGGTATACAGGTATTGGATAAGTATGATGGTAGATTACCAATTATATCTAACCAGAAATACAATGCTTATCTAAAGGACATACAGAAATTAGCTGGTATATCAACTACTATCACTACTCACCTGTTACGTAAAACATATGCTACCTACTTGTTGAATAGTGGTGTTAATATCTCAGCAGTATCAAAGGCATTAGGACATAGTAACACTACTATCACTCAAAGATGTTATGCCAAGACTACTAATGAATTTGTGGTATCTGAGATAGGTAAAATTGTTCAATAGTTTTGTTTCAACTTGAACCTTGTTTGTAACTAATTGATATTGCAACACTTATATTAGACAAATAAAAATTGGTCACAAATATTGACAAAAAAGGAGGGTTAATTAACCCTCCTGTTTATTTTTATCTAGTTCCATAGCCTTTACGCATATATCCATATACTCAACTACTTTTTCAAATTGTTCCTCATTGAGATAGTGTATACCTACAACATAATCATCCTCAGTAAGTAGTACATTACCAAATGAAAAAAGAGAATTAAGGCATATATCATAACCGTTGCAATCTGGATATACACCACCTGTATCATCCCACTCCTTGAATTTACCAGCCTCGTTTAATCTATTCCACAGGAAACGGTATTTGTAAAATAGCTGTTCCCATTCTGCATTTACTGTTTGAATTGTTCTAAATCCCTTGTTTAATTCTTCTGCTGTATATCTTGCATTTTGTCTACAGGTATCGTTTACAGTTACTACTATATATTCTTTACCTATTTGTCCATATACCTTATATTCCATAGTTCAATTTACTTTAGCTCATTATAAATTGTCTTGTACATTTTCAACTACTTCATTTTCAGTAACATATTTTGGTTTTCTACCTCTACCCTTACTATCAGGTATTCTAAAGTAATCATCTATCAATGAGTGCATTAAATTAAACACCTCTGGAGATACCGTGTATTTCTCTAATGGGAAATTATAACTCTCAGATGTAAGGTGAATAATCAATGATACCATTTCATCATATGGTAGGTTTCTTGTTATATAGTTTCTTTTTTCTATACCTGTTTTTAATTCCTTTAAATCTGCTATGATGTCTTTAATTGGTTTCTGTGTCATAGTTGTTTTGTTTTAGTCAATATCAAATGTTGCTACCTGTAGGTCATTATACATTTCACCCATACCATTTACATACTCATTTTGTTGTTCATCACTCCTGTTAACTCTCTCTATTTATTGTTGGTATGTAAATAGGAATGTTTCAAATTCAGATAGTTGTTTTTCATCGAGTGTAGATACTATTTGTTTGATAGTATCAATTGTTTTATCAGTTGTTTTAAGGTGTTTACTCTCATCTGTGATTAATGAGTTGATATTGGTGTTTTGTTCATTAATAACCTCTCTAATTTCCTCTAGTTGGTCATTGATTGAATTTAATAAAAATGTCATCATAGTATTTTTTTTTAGTTAGTACAAAGGTAATTATTTTTTCTTTAATTGGTAGGTTGCTGATTAAAAAAAAATTACCTATTACTGTTTCACAACATTATATAGGTAAAAATGAATAAGTTTTAAAAATGTACCGTTGTACCTAGTTGTAGTATTGCTCTACCTATTATTATAGTCACTCATTGTGAAACTAGGTTAATATAGTGTCATAATTAATTGTTGTTAGTTGTTAGTTAGCCTGTGGTTTTGGTTTGCACCAGTTTTCCCATAACTGCATAAAGTTCATTACACCTTTCCAGCTATCACATTTAGGTAGATAGTAATTATAAAATCTCAATAGGTTTTTTTCATTATCAGGTGTTTTTGTCATTGTACAAAATGCTTTTAGTGCCTCCTTATTACTTACTACTGGTTTATCATTTTTTTCCTCTGTTGGGGTATCTGTTTTTTTAATTGATGTAGTTGTATTTTCACCATCCTTATTCCAATTGAATACTATATTATTAAATTTATCTACTATGGTTAGTTTAGATATTTTTTTATCTGTGTATTCAATTTCTGATACCCTAAATGACATTGATAGTTTATCGTTGTAGTAGTATTTATCAGGGCAATTAATTGTTATGTCTGGTGCTGAGTATAGGAAATTGCAACCCCAACGTGCTAGGCATCGTTTTAATATATCACTTGCCTGTCCTTTGTCTGCCTCTATATTACTTTCACTACCTGTATCCTCTTTTGCTACCCATTGGTTAGTGATAGGGTTTAATATAGATAGTCTACCATAGATTTTATCATTGATGGGTTTATATTCAATTTGCCAGTTAAATGCACCAAATGTATCATCAAGTATTTCAGCAGCTGCTCTACTATCTATATACAATAGTAATGATGCTCTACCCTTATTTTTTGTGTTTGTCGGTCTTACCTCTATCTGTTGAGGTGTTAATGGTTTAAATGAAATTTCACTCATATATTTTTAATTTAGTTTATCATTAATTAGAAAATCTGTTATTGTGTTGACGTGTTGATTAAGGTATTTTTTCATTAATTTTTCATACCATTCTGAACCTTTAATGAATTTTAAACTATCATCCACCTCTGTATTTTTTGAGAAAATTTCAAAATCAAATTCCTTTGGGTCATATCTAACATTAAAAAGGTTCAAATCAGAAATAATGGTGTAGAACTTTGTTAATTTACAAATATACTCATCAGTTATTTCATTTGGAATTTCAACCCATACTGCACCAATGTTGCTTCCATTATTGAGTATAATAATATATTTTTCATCATATACCTCTCTATATGTTAGGTTTCTACAATAGAGGTAGTCTAAATCATTTTTAATTAGAATGTCATTTACCTTATTTATAATATTCTTCATAGTCTTATTTTTTTAATGAGTGGGGTGTTATCCCCACTCTGATTATTAAAAGATGTTGTATCGGTTTTTTACTGATGCTGTGTAAGCGTCTGTTGCCATTCTGATAATCAACTTTAGTATGTCCTGTCCATAGGCTGTTAGCTCCAAATTTTCATTAGCTGATAGTGGCTGAAAACCTCCAATGTACTGCTCTAGCTCAGGGTAGTTATAGTGAATATCACAGTGGAAATGTAAACCTCTAATCATACTATACCAATCCTTGTTTGTTGGTGTTTCATCAAGAATTACTGAACAGTAGCCATAGCCATCATCTAGTAGCTGGATATGGATAAGGTTGTTACCATCTGTACCAGTTTCACACATTACTCTACTATTGATATTAGCATAGCCATTGAGAATATTGGTAATGTCTGTTATACCACTCAAATTGTCTACATACTGGCTGTTGATACCGTTAGCCAAAACATCATTAACAATTGCATTTAGGGTTGCCACCTCATTCTTAATCTTACTCATAATTTTTATTTTTTTAGTTATTTTTTTAGTTGTGGGTATAGTTGGTATTGCTCCAATTTATCTGTCATTCAGACTATACCCTATGATTAATTATATAATTAAAAACGTAGTAGGTTTTCAACCAATTCCTCTATACTTGCTGATATACAATCTAGGTAGTTTCTAAAATTCTCTTTGTCTACCTCATAACCTCTAACATAGGTTTTGCAATTATCCTCATCTGCTTTTCTTCTAAGTTCATCACAAATATCCTGTACCTTGAATATCTGGTTTAGCTGTGTCTGTGTTAGGTTAGCTTTCATAGTGGTTTTTATTAATATAGGTTAGTAAATTCTTTTAGTCTGTTAGGGCAATACTCACAAATGTATTGGTATAGCTGGTTTCGCCAGTAATCATAACTCTCAACCTCCATACATACTACTGCATTTCTCCATACATATATTCGGTCAATCTCAGCACAGATAGAAAACTTATCCATTACCTTACCGTTATGTCTTACCTTTTTCATAATTTATTTTTATTAGTTGTTAGGTTTATTTTTTATTTCTTGTGCAAATATATAGGCATTTTTTTTAATAGACAAATTTTTTTATAAAAAAATGCTAATTTTTATTAAAATAAATTGTTTGAGGTTTATTTTAATAATTGCACCTATATATATAAATACTTGTTTAAGTTGAAAAAGATGTGATATTAATAAAAAAAATGTACCACTATTACGTGATACATTAGACTAGTTTTTTAAATTTAATTACCAATTTGGTTATTATGTATGTTGCTACAATTGCATTTGCTATTAATGAATACCAGCACCATTTAGGAATATAGGGTACATCTACTGGTACTTCTTTTAGTACCTCTTTTTCCTTGTATTCAGTTATTGTTTGGTTGATATATACCGTATCCCTTACTGTTTTTAACTGGGTTTTCTTATTCCTCAGGTTGTGGTTTAACCCATTATCATCTATCCAAGCATCACTAATAGCTACTGAGGTTTCTAGGTGGCTGCTATCTCTTTTGGTTGTAGTTTCCTTTTCCTCTGCTGGTACTTGTATATATACAGTATCTCTAACATATACTGGTTTATCTCTATACTCTATCTTGGTAATGTTGTTTACTGGTACTTGTTGTATATGCTTTTGAGGTGTACAGCTAAATAGTACACAGGTCATCAATATTAAAATTATTCTCATCATTTACAATCTCATTTATTTTAAATATTAAATGAGATATTTGTTGTGTTGTTGGCTGAGGGGTTTTAACTGTTAGGGTTACTCTGTATGTCCATAGATTTTTATATACCCTTACATATTCGACAGTGGTAATTTGTTTGTTACCGTATTGTTGTTTGATGTAGTATTTAATTTGTTTAGCTACATAGTATATATCATCTATTTCCTCTTTGGTATCAATATGAAATTGTACAGAGAATACACCTGTTGAATATTCTATACTATCTATTATTTTGAAATTGATATTATCAGGGGTAAATACCTTTGAGCTGGTTAATACATACCCATCCCTACCACGTTGTTTATGCCATTCCATATTATAAAATGAGAGGGGTGTTTATCCCCTCCCCAAAAAAAAGTAATAACTATGATTAATTATGAGTAGAAATTTGTTTGCCAGTTTTGGTGTAGGTAACTGGCTAAACCCAGTATAATTAAAAATATGACAAAGATTACTTAAATTTGCTCATATAGTTCATTGCTGGTATATACACCATTGCAAACATATATAACCTAGTTGTTGAGAAATCCTCTGGTTTAATCACCTCATCATCATTGTATTTGAAATATGCCAAAAATAACTCCTTAAATTCCTTAGGGGTTAGTTTATCATATAGTTCCAAATAGACCTCATCAACTCTAACCATTTTAGTTTTCATATTTATATTTATTTTTTTAAGCTACCTTTTCATTATATTCTTTTTCAACCTCGTTGCTAACTCTCTCTTTTACACTATCTTTTATTTGAGATAATAGAACCTCTGAACAACCGTTTGCTACACATACATTATATATTTCTTGGAGTTTATTATTACACTCTCTCATAGCATAACCATTACCCTCCAGTGTATCTATCATAGCATCCTTTATCAGTCTTTCACACTCTGTTTGCCACTCAAAATAAAAATCACCTGTATCATCAATTTCTGTTGGTTCATCAATCTCTGGGGTTGGTATTGCAAACTCACTTGGTATATCCCTTGTATTAGTCATTTTTAGCCTCTCTGAGCCATTATCTTTTGTAGTTTGATTACTTATACCACTTGGGGTATTATCGTTGGTTACAGCCTCTTTTTTAGCTAATTTTTTAGCATATTGTTTAGCATTGGTTGTTGACCTTGCAACACTGTGTCTTAGTGTTCTCCAAATACTTTTTACAAATTTATCTTTGATGTCATCAAGTTCAACACCGTTACCAAATCTTGCTTGGTAAATCAATCTCATTAACTCGCAAAACTGCATCTCATCTAAATCTCCATCAATAAGATATTCAAATGTATCTTTGAATATCATAATACCTTCATTAATTTTCTTTTCCATTTTTAGTTTGTTTTTTTATTATCAATTATTGTTTGGTGTTCCATCATTCATATTTACTTAAAAAAAAAATCCCTCACCTCTAGGCTCTCACCATTGAGGTGAGGAACAAACATAACATAAAAATAGAAATATGAATTAAAGAACGAAAATAGAGTGTAGCTAATACTCTATATAAATAAATACTTTTAAATTTTGAAAAGTGACTATTTTTTTAATAAATCACATTGCAAATATACATTTTTATTTTTTATTCGACAAATCAGACTGAAACTTTTTTAATAATTTTTTAAGTTTTTTTAATTGGATAATGTTGTTGATGGTGTAGGCTACATCAAAAAGAAAGTAAACTGCTAATAAAATAATTAATGTTTTCATAGTTGAATAGTTTTATATTAGTTATTATTGTTGTTCTTTATATATAAATACTTGCTTAATTCAAAAAATTCAATAATAATTAAAAAAAAAGTATATTATTTTAATAAATTTATTGTATATAATGTTTTTTAAGAATAAGATTATTGAATAAGAGTTAGATTTAGAATAAGACTAAGAGTGAGAATAAGAATAAGATTTAGAATAAGATTAAGAATAAGATAGCTCAGACACAGTTTAAGATACAGTTTAAGATACAGTTTCAGATATACTTTCAGATACAGTTTCAGACATTATAAATGAATAAACTTATAATTGGGTAGTATAAACCCAGTGGGTTATTACCTTTGAAAAATCCTCATTAATTCCAATGTAGTATTAAGGGGTATTGTTACCCCACTATCAGGCTGCTTGAAACAGAAACCCGTTATGTTAGGATTTTTATTTTTTATCTTCAATTGATGTAGTTTATATGAGTGTGGTGTACACACCATAAGGTTATCCAAGGGGTATAAAAAATGGGGTTAGTTCACCTCTAACCCCTAATACACAGTCCAATTGTAGGTAGCGAAATTCAATCTGTAAACGGTGCATTATATCATCTGTTCAATTGCCTTTACGGTTAAATCTGCATTGGTATTCAACCCCTCATCACTCATCAACCATTCAACCTCATCCTTATCAGTGTAGAACCCATACTCAACGAGTACAGAGGGACAGGTTGTTTTGTATATCACAGTAAAATTCTTTTCATAGTGTCCACGTACCTTAATCCCCAATGGTATTAATGTTTCTTTTGCCACATCAAGTATGATGTTGGCATACTTATCTGAGATTGTTTTACCGTTGGTAGTCCATACACTGAACCCCTCAGCATTTACCCACTCACCCATAGATGCTGCATTGTGGTGTATGCTGAGTAGTAGTACATTCTTACTACCATATATTTTAGCTTTTTGATTAGCTACACTTGCTCTCTTTGAGAGTGATAAATCATACTCTGCATCTATAGGATACGTGAAACACCACTCTATACCAAGTTTAGTTAATCTCTCACCAATCATTTTACCAAGTACCCTGTTATATTCATACTCCATAAATCGTTTATCTGGTGAGTGTTTACCAGCTGTTTGCTTGCTATGTCCACAGTCAATTACTATATACATTATTCCTGTTTCTCAGTTTGCCCCATTATTTTTTTCTCCAATTCCTTGTGCTTGCTGCTGTATAGATAGTTAATACCTATTAATGCTCCAGCGAATGTTAATACCTCACCAAAACCGATTAACACTGATTGGTGTATTTCACCAAGTGGTGCTACACAAAATCCAGCAGTGAGCATTAAACAACCAAATATGCACATTGCCACTGCAAGATATATTTTAATTAATTCAACTTTTTTGCTAAATTCAACCATTTTTAGAGTTCTTTTTTATTGAAATATCATAAAAAATGACAGAGTAAATCATTTTACCCTGTCACTATAATATATTGATTATCAATTAGAAATTACATAAACCTATATTGTTTGCTACATCAACTGATATAGTTGCATATACACCAGCACATTTATCTGCAAATTTATGATTGAATGTGGTAAAATTGATATTGTAGTTAACTACTGCATCATCATTCTCATTGATAAATGTATTAATGATATTACCCAGCTGGATTATACCGTTAGAGTGTATATCGAGCATATTAGCATCATCCTCAACCAATCTATCAATGTAGTATAATATTAGGTTATATGTTATAGTATCCTCTGATTGTTGGTGCTGTTGCTGGGTAACGAAAAACACACTATATTCAAGGTTTTTCATAGTATTTAATGTATATATATCACCCTCACCAGTATAACCAATATTAGGTTGTTTTCTTGCTGTTTTAAGCAATGTATTTATTAGTTCCTTTAGTGTCATAATATTGATTATTTAGATGGAAAATTATATATATCTTTTAGTGTAGGTTCTGTATATTTTTTGGGGTTTCTTGCACCACCTAACCATATTGGACATCCAGCAGCACTATATAAATTAGTTTGCAAATCTGCTATGGTTTTATACTCTACCAATTCTGGGTAGTTGGTGTAATTAGCTATCAGGTATCTTTGCATACGATACGCAAAATAATCTGCTTTACTTTTGTAATAATCCCTGAGATTAAACACCTCAGCATATGTAACATTATACTGTTTCTCATCCTCTGTTCTGCTTGCACCAAAATTATTTAGTTTAAATGATATTGCAACTATAACCTCACAAATAGCTGCATATGTCAAATAGTCCTGTATGTAGTCATTGAGTAGTGTGAGATAGTGTTTATTCTCACTATCCTCAATAGTGTTGTTATCTACTAGTTGTTGTATTTTTCTAGTAAGTGCAGTGCCAATTATTTCCTCTAGTCCTTGCCTTTGAGCAATGTATATTGCTGGTAATATATACTCACCAGCTGTGTTATCGTTTAGCACTGAATTACTTTTTATATAATCCTCATTTGTTAATAAAATATCTGTGTAACTCATAATTAATTAACTGTTTCACTATCATTATTTGTATCCTCAAAATCAATTTGAGATGGTGTAATATTTATGCAACCCTTTACACCAAATATCTTATCAAAACTATTTACAATAGCATTTTGAACAGGTCTAATTACATTGTGATAAAATAGTTTATATGAGTCTTTATACTCAGATGTACTAAAGCCATTAGCCTCAGTGACCAAACCAAATAAGAGTGGGGTTGCTCTAAATGCTATATATATCTGTTCAGTGTTTCTTTTCTCCAACTCAATGTAACGTGCATCAAAATCATCAGATGATAAATCAAGTACCTCAGGTGCATTTTCCTTACTATCACTAAAGCTAATCATTAATCTAGCTGCATTACTGCTACCACTGAATTTCTCATTGAGATTTTTTTCTATTTCAGTTTTGAGGTTATCATCTGGTGTACCATTATTAAATGAGATAAGTTTTGATGAAAGGAAATTGTTGTTAATCTCATTCAAATGGAAATTGGTAATCTCTCTATCAATCTGCACATTTTTTGTTGCTGCGTTCCATATTGGTGTACCATATATTGTTCGGCTCTTTCCCTTATAATAGTAGATACTAGTAGCTATATTTTTATCATTAGGATTGAATTTGGGGTATTTATTATATTTCACTCTACCATATGTTTTTGACCAGTCATCAGAGTAGAAAAACACCTCATTTTTCTTATCACTACGCAACTTAGATACATCAACCCAATATATTTCATTAATGTTACCATTCATTGACCTAATCACCTGTATAGCATATGCACCATATACAAAATAATCCATAGCCAACTTACCAACAACATCAAAAAATGTTTCACCCTTTTTGTTTACAGTTACTGAAAAATTAGGCATAGAACTGGTTACATCCTCACCAGCTACATAGTCTGCACAACCGTTGATTATTGATTGTAGGGTAGCACAATTACTATAACAATCCCAAAGGAATGTAGGGTATTTATTATCTCCACCCCAGCTGATAAAATCCTTACCACTTATCTCTTTTTCCTCACTGCTAACGGTATTAGTTTGCACGTATGGATTTAGTGCAGCCAGAAACAAATTAACCTTTTTTTGTTCATCTATTTTAATTTCATTTACCATTATATGTTTTATATTTTTTATTCACTTGATAGCTTATTTTTGTAGGTTTGTATAGACCTATTTTTACTAGGTCTGTGTAGATAATTTGGTTATTATCATTGTATAGTTTTAATTGGTATTCACCATCTATTAGATGTGAGGTGTCAATCTCAAATTCCCAATAAATTTCATTTTCTGTAATTGGGGTAATATTAGGTGAATATATACTATAATTAGTAGTAGTATTAGTTAATATTAACTGCATTTTTTATAGAAATATATGAAAAATGGTGAGTGTTTAGCTCACCATTAATTTCTGTTATTTAGTAGATAATATTGAATTATCTGCTTTTATGCTGTTAATGTCCAACCCTTAGTAGTAGCAACTGCAATCTGTTCCTCAGTCAATTTATTGAGATTAGTGCTACCAAATTTTAATGTTTGTCCAGATAATCCATTACCAGTTAAATCATACACATTGTTTATTACATTCATTAATGACTCAGTAGTTAAGTTTGGTGCTTTATCTAGAAAATTACTAGTAATTGAAATTTTCAAATTCTTAAAACCTCCTATTTCTGTTAATGTGGTATTATCTGAACTACCAAACATATTACTCATATATTTTACTTTACTACAATCAAGTAATGGTATTGATTGTAATAATCTACAACTATGGAACATATTATCCATATCAGTTACATTGCTAGTATCAATTAATGGTATTGTAGTTAGTTGGGTGCAATTATTAAACATATTATACATATCAGTTACATTACTAGTATCAATTAATGGTATTGTGGTTAGATGGGTGCAATCCCTAAACATACCGCTCATATTAGCTACATTGCTAGTATTAATTAATGGTATTGTGGTTAGTGATGAACAACCAAAAAACATATAACTCATATTAGTTACATTGCTAGTATTAATTAATGGTATTGTGGTTAGTGATTTACAAGCATACAACATTTTTTCCATATTTTTAACATTGGAGGTGTCAAGTTGAGGTATTGACTCTAGAACAGAAAAAGGGTAATTTTCATCCATTCTAAACATATTACTCATATTAGTTACATTGCTAGTATTAATTAATGGTATTGTGGTTAGTTTGTTGCAATAATAAAACATATTATACATATTAGTTACATTGCTAGTATTAATTAATGGTATTGTGGTTAGTGATGTACAACCAAAAAACATATTACTCATATTAGTCACATTTGAAAAATCCATACCATTGGGTAATTCTGTAAATGTGGACTCTCTAAATTTCATACCATCAGGTACTACAAATGTACTACTACCACCACCAGTAGTTATT
>JAEIGA010001877.1_pt1 | contig 33426 bp, 14 predicted proteins | sample 9270691 | NCBI WGS metagenome assembly JAEIGA01 (sample SAMN17057246, study PRJNA624740) | gut metagenome | biome: biome; isolation source: fecal sample | host: Bos grunniens | place: China: Xizang | collected 2019 | reverse complement strand
TCTCCAGATACGGAGATTGTAATGTTGGGTCAAGAGTTAGGAATTCAGTTTAATATGAATGTGGAATTTGATGGAATTAATAGTTGAATTTTAACAACAATGGGTTGAATTCCAATTCGACTTAATAAATTACAACTAGAACTGGAACAACTATATGCCACATCAATATGATAGAGTATTCAGAATTTAAACAAATTATAAATTTATTAAATTCGCCTGATAGTGAAGTATGTGAATTAGGTAGACAATTAATTGCTGAATTTGATAATGTTAAACGAGTTTTTGGATATGGAACCCATACTGAGTTGTGAATATCAACAAAAACTAATACTTATATTGCACCTGTTCCAACAACAGAATGGTTTATTAAACATCTTTATGAAAATCTTACAGAATGTTAACATTTTCCGAATTTAAAAATATATTGCAGTTAATAGCTTCAGATGATTTAGAATGTAGAATTTTAGGACAAGAACTTGCTAAACAATATAAACTCGAAGGTAAACGACCTAATTATTATAACGATCTTATACGTTTAGATAACACTAGTTATATTGTTTTTAAAGATGGATTACAAGCCCTTTTCGGAGGACAAGCTTCAGATATATCTTATGAACGAGCCTATGAAAAATATATTACCTCCCTTACACAAGAGGAATTTAAAAACATATTACATTTAATTATGTCTCAAGACTCAGAATGTAGAGTTCTTGGACAAACACTTGCTAAACATTATGGATTTTGACATAAGTTCATTGTTACAGAAAAATATCTACTTCCGATTACTGGTTTAATAGAAACATACAAATGAATAAATTATGAAGAAGGATATAAATGATATTTGTCCACCTATTACTAGTGAGGAATTCTGTAATATAACAGATTTGTTATTTTCCAAAGACACAGAATGTAAAATTCTGGCTGAAGAGTTCTTAAAACAGTACGTTTATGATATAATAGGAAACGAAATTTTTCTTACAAAAGATTTTTCAATTAAACCTCAATTTGGAGGATGATTTTCTAGATCTGATGGAAGCTGAAGTGGTCCAAAAATAATTTATAACAAATGGATGAAAGAATTAGAAAATTGCCAAAAATAACGTTTGATGATTTTAAAAAATTAATTCCAATGTTTCTTTCTGATGATCCAGAAATAGTGACATTAGGACTTGAATTATTTCAAACATACGATTATTCAGAATTGTTTTTTACAGCACTATGGATTTATAGATATTTTTATCCAAAATTTGAAGATTTAACTCCACTTGAAATTGATAAAAATCCCGAATTAGACGAACTTTGTAAAACGCATATTACACAAGCATTTAGAATAAAACAGAACGAATCTTATTTAAGATGGTTAAACGTACTACAATAGATCCAGCTGTAATTAAATGGATAAAACAAATAATCGAACCTCTTCCTCGATTAACTGAGGAAGAGGCAATACAATTAGTTCCAATGTTTCGTTCAGAAGATTCTGAAATTAGAGACTGTGCAGCAGAAATTCTATACCAAACAAATTGGATAGATATGGAATTAAGTATTGCAGCATTTCAAACATGCAATGCTGTTCGACCAACAAGATTAGATGAGATATTTAATATGTTACAAGCAATGACTTATAACATAAATGATTATGATAGTAAATTAGCACAAATAATATATGATGAGAATACACGGCTACACAAAGCCAATCAAATTATTTCAAGTACGTTATGCTAGACCAAACAATGGTGTAGCAAAATATGTATATACAGAACTTCCTCCTAATACAACAATTGGGGCATGTACTCAAAACGATGTTATAGAATTGAGTAACACAAAACGTACTTTTAATTCAAGTAATTTTGGAAAACTGACTGAAGGTGCAACTTTATACTTTGATAAATCCGCAACATTTCCAAGATATAAATTGGAAGGATCCGGATTTAAAAGATGTATTAAAAAAGAAAAAGCAGATTTTATTATAGTTGGAAAAACTGAACCTAAAGGATATTATAGAAGTTGATTTTATGTATATGAAGATCCAAACTATATGTATGTTGCATACTATGCTTCAGACGATAGCAATAATCAAAGAGCGTTTCGCGAAGCAGGACTAACAAACATGAAATCAATATGGGCAGGAAGTTGTTATATATACGGTCCTGATTCACAAATATTACTTGAAACAAATCCAACAAAACCTTTAATTTACGATACCGATTTGGACGCTTATATTAATAAAACATTACCTACAATTACTGAATCGGATGTTAAGCAAATCTTAACAATGTTAGCATCTAATGATAATTCTATTGTAGATTTAGGATTAAAAACACTTGCAAGTTACGATACAACAAGTAGACCAATGACAACAAAAGCTATATTGTTAATCAATAATGGATGGACAAGAGCAAATGGTTCAACGAGTGTTGCAGTAGAAACAATGTTAACATCACTAGAATTGACAAGGTCACAATGCTCATATTACAATCTTAAAACTAGATTGGGGTACATAAATCAAACTAATATTCCATATACAGATGAGGATAAAACTCTTGCAAGAAGTATCATGAGGGATTGTATCACAGAATTATTAGAAAAAGAGTTAGCTCCTTTCAGAAGAACTTTTGAATCGGAAAATATGAATTTTAAAATAACATTAAATGTTGAGGGATAGTAATATAATTTCTTTCTGTGGACTCCGAAATACGGGTAAAACTGTAAGTTCCAACATGTTAAAGTTTATGTTGAATACACCATCTTTTTTACATTATTATTGGATATATAAATGTCTTCCATTTCTGGGTAATTTCTGGAAATGGAAGACAACATCTTTTGCAAAACCACTAAAAGAGGTATTAGGTATAATTCTGGGAGTTCCAGCAGAAAGATTTGAAAGTAGAGAATTTAAAGAGAATTATTGCGTAGATTTAAATACTGCAAAAATATATTATTGTGGATCATATGATTGCCAAAACAAATTACTTTCAGATAAAGAACTTGCGAAGTTAATTAAAAACAAAGAATATCAAGTAATTAATAAATATTTTCTAACAATTAGGCAATGTCTTCAGTATATTGGCACTGAGATCATGAGAACATTTATTTCAGATAAAATTTGGATAAATGCATCGCTTAAAGGCAACAATTTAATTTTTGGAGATTTACGATTTAAAAAAGAATTTGAAGAATTAGATAATCACAATTCTTTTAGAATTCTGATTGAACGCCCAGGATGTGTTCCAGGAAATCACGCATCTGAAAAACAAATCATGGAATTAAAAGCCGAAAGAACGTTTGAAGGATATATTAATAACAACGGCACACTAAAAGATTTGTTTTATAAAATTAAAAATTTAATATAATTTAATATAATTTAAGCCCCTTATCAGCCTATATGGTTGGTAAGGGGCTTATTTTTTTTATTCTTTATTCGCGACTTGTCATTGTTTAACCATTCCTGATAAATCGGAAATAGCACCAACATTTCTAGTAAGAGCATAGGCAAGAGATTGATCTCCAATTGTTACTTTTCAACAAGAACTTGCAAATTGTTTTAAGTTTGTTAAAAACGGAGGATTTACATCAGAAGCCATACTACTAACTATTGACATAAAATTATTATCGTTTGTTACACCACGTAAAACGCTATAACTTAAAGATGCAAAATAACCAGAATCTCTAACGTCTTTATTTATATTGTGCCATTCTTCAGAGCCAACGGCTGCTCCGTACAATGCTTTTATAAGAATTGCTAATAATCCCATAATAAACAAATCACTTAATCCCAATAGCAGAAGTCCTTTCTCATGAGGATCATTTCAAATTTCTTTAAGGTCTTCATCAGACATTCCAAGAATAGCTCGAATTGTGCGCCAAGCACTTCTGGCCATTCCTTCCATAGGCTGACCTGTTCATTCAATATACGGTCTTACTTGAGTCTTTTCTTCTTCAGACAACTCGTTATATGTTGATTCTTTTATTATTTCACGATACGGCATTCCCGTTCCATCTTCATTTGGATATTTAATTACTTCATATAATTTTTCATTTGTAATAGGATCGTATTGTTGTTTCAAATACTCAACGTTATAAACTCCGCCGTCCATAATTCATTGCTCTAATTTTGCAGTAACAAATGTTTTATATTGCATAAAGAAAGATCCAACAAAAGTATCATTTAATAAAGATCTAGATTCATCGTCGTAGTGTCCGTAGAGAATATCTGCATAATTCTTAACACTCTGTGCTTCACGATTTGTGTAAGGTTGTGGTAAAAATTGATCTTCTTCTGTTAATACACTGCCGTCATCTTTGCGATATCCCTGAGCATTCCATTCTTCAATATTTTTTAAGAATAACGTGCGCTGTTCATTGTATTTAGGATCAGATTTATCCCCTTTAAAGTATGCTTCAAAACGTTTATCCTTTTTTACATCGTATTGTAACTGTTCATTTTCATTTAGGCTGAATGCCTCTCAACATCCATCATCCATCATTTTGGCAATGAGAATTGCCATGCGGTGTTGATAATCTGGAGCAGAACATCCTACGAATAAAGTATCTCTTCCTCAGTTATTAATGTTTAGTCAATTTACTCTTCGTTGATTAGCAACGTTTCCAAGTGAATAGTTAGCCATTCCATAAATTGCATTCAATTGTTGAACCATTGAAATTCCGGATGGATTATTTGGTAAATCTTGAATTACATATGAAATCGCTTTATTATAACTATTTAAGGAAACATGTCCATGTTGTTTAACCATAACACGTGTTGCACCAATGTACATACCAGAAAGAGTTTCTCTTAAGAACGATCTTACATTTAAACCGAGTTTCATAGTGGAGAAAAATGCACTAATTACAGACAAGAACTTATATATAGGCTGTAAGTCTTTTGACATTACATTTTTGCCATAAAAACGGTTTGCAATTAATTTGTCTAATGTTTCTCTAACACCAGCAAGATTATTATTTCCATCCTCTTCCATTTTTCGCATTCCAATCTGCATTGCTTTAAAAAGAGGTACATATTTTTCACTTATTTGTTGTTTACTATATGCAACAATTACTTGGTTGAATACAATTTCAAGATTTGTTTCAAAGAAACCTATACCTTTATCTCGAATTTTGTCAGCACGTTGTTGTGAATTAAGATCAAACTTATTATAAAGTTTATCGTGATCACGTTCGTAATTTTCTTTTGCTTCTGTTTCTCCTGCGAAAACACCTTCTGTTAATTCCTTATACTGATCAATTTTATTACGAATTGCTTTTCTAAAACCCAATCCTTTTATCTGCCTAGAAAAAACAGCCTCTGTTAAAGGGACTCTGTAATATGCACCACTTGCTTTAGCAGAAACAATAGATGCTTCAGAAAGTTTATCAGGGAATCGAATTTTATACATTGTATCAAGATACAATCTTAAAATTCTTCTAGAAGTTTCGCTTCCTTTGAAATTTGGATCGTCTGGATCCATTAATTCAAATGTATCGGATATTTTTCCATCAGCATCTCGCTTAAACCACGACTCAAACGCCTGAGTTCCATTTCCTTCAGATTCATAAAGTTCTCTAAATGCTTTTTGCATTTCGTGTCCGTATTTATGAACCTGCATTCTAACTTCTGAAACATAACGGTCATGCAATCTAGCAAACTCTTGAATGTTTTTAGAAGCAGAAAATTGAGCACTAGTAACCATTGTTCCAAGATGACCACTCTTCATTCATAACATTGGGTCTGTTTCATTACGCATTGTAATACGATTAATTTCAAGCATCATTTGATTAAGTAACGTAAACGCCTCTCATGCTGGACTAGATCGTTGTTTATTAGGATCGTTTAATTCTGCGTAATCATGTTTCAATTGCTGCATTGTTTTAGAACATCACTTTTCAAGATCTTGAACTTGACCAGCATCATATTTTTCATCAAAATCAACAATTTTTGTATCAAGCATTTCTGATTTTGACATTATTAATTTGATTATAGATTCGGCATCTGAATCAAATAATGCAGCGGTGATTTGTTTTGCCCCAGAATCAGGATTCCTTAAACGCAATACTTCATAATTTTCTAATAAGTCACTATTTGTAACGTTATCTGAAAATTGTCCAAACCAAGGATTAAACGCACGAATTTGTACTATTTTTTTACCTTTATATGAATCTTGATTTTCAGCAAGATAAACCATTGCTTTCATCATCGCTAAATTTGCATAGTTTGCATCAAGAATCTTTCTAGAACCCACATGTTTATTCTTTGTATTCTTTCCGAGAATCGTGTCTCCAAATCCAAGATTGCGTGTATTAAATAAAGAAGCATCTGTTATTACAACAATTTCTATTTCTCCGTCTTTTTCAAATTCAAAAATTCCAAAAGAGTTTAATGTCGAATCACTATTAAATTTCCAATCTTGAATAAAATACTTTTTGAATTGTTCGTGAATGGTAGCTTGTTTTTCAGGATGAAAGTTTTCACCAAGTTTTTTATAATCACGTTCTCCGTGTAATTCAGATTCAATTATGTTAGCAAAATCAATTAATTCACCTGCACGGTTACTATTGACTGTTTCAACATAACTTGTTATTGCAGCAAGTAAATCTTCTTCTGTTTCAAAATATTCAACAGTTTTGTCAGTTTCAGATTTATAGAAACTAAATCGATTACCTTTTTTATATTCTGGATGATTGCCGTGTAATTCTCGAACATTGTGTTTTCTAATATATTCTACCGACGCATCTCTACGATGTACATTAGAATCAGCTTCAACTCCTGGAAAAAACTCGTTGTAAACTTTTATTGAATTTTCAATAGTTTCTCCACCAACTTCTTTTGTAACAGGGAGGATTTGCCGTCTAATGTGACGATACTGTTTACCTGCAGTAGTACCCGCAACAGAAATTACCTGCTTTTTAATTGGATCTTTTTCCAATTCAGTAACAGTATTTAAATTAATCTTTTTTAAAGATTTAATTTTAAATTCAGATTCATATTCAAAATCCAATTTAATAGGAATAAGACTAGCACTTGATACCGTTAAACCATGCTGTTCAAGAATCGCAGCATAAATTGCAAGCTGATATTTGGCAGTCTCTTTTTTAGTAGTTGGCCATTCACCTTCTATTTCTTTATCCCAATCTCTTTTTTCAATAATTTCATTAGAAGTTTTTCCAAAATCACCCACATCTTTTCTAGAAACCTTAAAGTCATAAATATGAACTTTGCCAAATTCATCAACAACAAGTAAGTCAGCTTTACCGTTAATTGAATCATATCCCATTGGCTTAAGAACCGCTTCCATGTTCTTCGAAAGATATTTAGATTTAAATGCAAATTCTGTATAGAATTCTGCTGTAGCACCATGTTTCTTTTTAAGATCTGCCATTAAATTTTTAGCATATTTTTTTACTTGTGCTATTTGTTCATCAGAAATTTTGGTTTCTGCTGTTCTTACATACTCTTCTCCTTTAAACGTTTTATCAATAACTTCGTGAATATCAGTACCATATTGAGTAAGAGTTGGTCACAATTCATCTTCTTGTTGTTTAATTAACTTTTCTGTTTCTGGAGATCTTCCTCGTTCGTCTCTAAAATAATCTTCCCAATCTTTAATATCAAATGGAGTAATCATTCCAGTAGTTAATTCTCCAGCCTTACCAACAGTTGTAATTGCTCTTGTAGTACCAATAGATCGTTCAATTTGATAATATTCTTCTAATTCAGTTTCAAATTCAACCTCGCCGTCATTATGAAAAATAGTATCTTTAGGAACACGTTTCGTTTTTGTACGCTTTACAGCAACACTTTCAATATCTGCTTTAACTTCATCTAATAATTTCTTTGTACGTGATAAATGATCAACGGAGAAAATTGCTGTTTCTCCGTTGATCTCAATATCACTATCAAGTACAGATTCAATGTAAACGTCTAATTCTTTTTCTGTTTTAAATTCTGCAACATTCTGTTCAGCAGATAAACCAGTATGTTTAAGAACATATTTACAATTATTACCTTGTGATAAATGCATATTATTTACAAATCATTTTTAATACATCTTCTTTAACCAGTTTATCTTTCATTGCAGAAATTTTCTGGTGTTTCTTTAAAACATAACTATTGTCATGAGTTATATATTGATTATAAAATCCATCCCCGAAAAGTTGAAGAAGTTCTCCGATATGAACATCCTCTAAATCAATGTTTTCATCAAATTTAACTCTAAATGTATTTTCAATAAATTTAATAATTTCAGAATAACTATCTACAAATCCACCTAAATAACCTTGTTTTTTTGAAAATTCGTACATAATGTTATCATCACTAAATACTTTATTCTGAAGATACATTTGAAACAAATTAGTTAAAACCTCTTCTTGAAGATCCGAACCATGTGCTCATGGATAATTTTTAGCAATATCATCAAATCTAGGATGATCCGAAACCTTAGCTACAATTTCATAATATTTATCTCTTGTTACATGATCGTCTGATCACTTCATTTGAGATAAGATAATATGTGCTCATTCATGAACTAAATCTCCAATTCCAGCATGTTCCGCATTAACAAATAATTTACCATTATAAATAAATGATTTTTGCTTTCTTAAGAAATCTTTATTTTCAGTAAGTCATTCGGCATCTTCTTGTGTGAAATTCGGAAACGTTTCAGCATCAATCGTATCATAATCCATATCTACAAGAAAGAATGTGTTTTCTGATACATCAAAGTCTTTGCTAATTCCATTAATCGAATTATTTCCAAAAATATTTTTGAACAATAATATAGCAGGAACATCGAGATTTACTTTAGAATTTGGTTTGGCAAATGATCCAATTCTAATTGGTGATTTTGCTAAATTCGGAACTTCAAAACAAGAATCTGGTGTAGAAATACCATTTAATGAACCTTCAATTTTTGTATTAGGTACATATTTTGCAATTCTTCCTTTTAAATCGTGGAGATTCATTTGAAGTTGCGAAAAGTCTCCAGAAGCGTCTAATTCACTAACCCATTGATTATAATCGTTTACCAAGAAAGATCCTTTATTTGAGTTAACTAAATTTTCAAAGATTCTCGTCATACTCTTTTGTCCAAAAGAATCTTTATTTACAATCAAATTATACAAATAAAATAAATCTGCAATCTTCATTCCTGCAAAAGTTTGTGTAGAAATTTCATCAAATGCAATCAAATATTGATTATATCTTGTTTCAAGTTCAACAGACTTATCAATATCCATCATTGGAATAGGAAGTTTTAAATAAGTTTTAACTCCAGATTTAGTTTTATCAGCAGTTTGAGTAAGCGCTTGTAGAAAAGCATTGTCTCCAAATCTTGATTTTAATTCTGGAACAATCCATGTTTCCATCAATCGTTTAAACGAATCAATTCCAGTAATTGAATCCAGTTTCAATTCGTGTGTTGGAATATTAATTAGGGTTCCAGTAGAATCATAGATTTGAATTCCGTATTTATCAATTTGACCTTGTTCAATATTTATTGAGAACCCTCTATCAAACATTCAATTAAGAATTAGATGTTCGTTAACATATTGTTTTACCTGATTGAATTCCAAATCCTTATAATTATATGTTGTAAGTTTTGTAGGTTTAATTTGTTTTAATAAATCTTGTTCAAGATTATATCGTATTGACGCTTTTCTTAATAATGTTTCATCCACAACTCATGTGTGCAACATTTGTTTAAAATGTGGAACATTCACAATAATCTCTAAGATATTATCTGAATGTTTAGCATGATTCATAGTTTTTATTCATCATTGCTGAATCCTATCATTTGTTAAAAACTCATATAAGTCAAATATTGGTAGATTTTCTAATATGGTTTCATGTCGCAAAATCTCTTTATTGTATCAATCTAAATCGTCGTTTAATTCTTGCCGTCTTTCAGGATCTATATTTTTGTTATTTAATTCTTTGATGATGATTTTTCGATCTTCCTCTAAAGAAGTTTTAGAATTTCGAATATAAGTCTCATACTGATTAGTAATATAATTTTCTATATTCTGTTTAAATGCAAGTTTATCAAAAGCTTTTGTTTTTAATCCTTGATTAATTCCAGCCATTTTACCCATCATTGATTGTTCTCTTACTCCTGGTAAAACAGCGGTTAAAAGAAGTGTTAAATTCGCATCTACTTCTTTATTTGCATAAAGCTTTCTGTTTTCGTTGCGTTCTAAACATTCTTTTAAAAACTCAATCACTTGATAAATTTCTGGAGTTGATAATGCTGTAATCGGAATAGGAGGTTCGATTGGTTTTCCATTTTCTCCAAGTTCAACTTCTGGTTCAACATATCCTTCATTTCCAGATTCCATTTCTTCAGAAGGATCAACTCCATTTTCAGCAGCATTTCTGAGATATTCTCTCATTTCTGCTTCTTTATTTTTCTTAATTTTGATTGCTTCTAAACAAAGATCAATTGCTTTTTGAACTTTTTCAGAATCTAATGTTGCTTTGGTTAATTCCCAATTTTTTCCAACATTAAATAATCCTCTCAACACTTTTGGATTAATTCCGAAATGATATTTTCCAAGATAAAATTTAATTGCATTATCAATAGTAATGTTTCTTGTAAAATTATTAAACAAGTCGCCTTCCTGTAGTTTAGCAATATATGTAAATGATCCCGGAATCATAATATCAGAAATTGTTTTTGTATCAACTCCTAATGAAGTTAGATATGTATAAATATCTACAAGAGCAGAAGTTGCATTTAATTTACTAAGTATCAATTCTTTGGCATTATCTGTTGCCAATGTAAGGATTCCACTGATTGTTAACGCAGCATCATTTTTATCCGCCTCTTCTTGCATTCAGTTCAGCATATCTTGAAGTTTAGTAAACCCATGTACGTTAATATCCGAATCTGGTAAATCTTCAATTGCATCTAAGAAATTTAGATTTGCAAATACAGTATCTTTTCCAGTTAACGGATTTTTTTTAACAACAAGATTTCAAAGATCTAATGCGTATTTTTCAATATTGTTCGAATCGGTTAAACAGTTTTGTTTAAACTGATTAATTTGATCATTGTAATATGCTGTTTTTGCAAAGAACTGTTTCAATGCAACAGCTGTTACTCCAATTACTTCTCTTCCTACCATGTTTTGTACCTGCATTGTAAACATAGTCATTGGATTATCAGAGGTAATTGTTTTTTCATATGCTGCAAGGTGACTTTTCTTTCCAGCTTTCTTTAAATCAACAGTAGCGGCATCAACGGAAATTTGGGCAATTACTTGATTTTCAACATTTGATGCAACTTTTAACACATTATGGACAACTTGATTTTTAATGGCATTATCAACATCTCTATCAGATAATTCTGTCGTAGTATGAATGTTTAATTGTTTAAAAAACCTTTTTGCTTCTTCATCTACAACAGAAAATAATACTTTTGATTTTCCAGATTTAATTATATCGTTAATTAAATTAATTCAAGATACAGATGTGAGTTTTGTATTATCCAAAATATATGTATCATTGTCAGCAACTTCAGATAATTCATATTCACGACCATTTGGAGGAAGTAATTCCATTAACTCATCATATTTGTACTCAGCATAATCTGCCAACTTACTATGTACAAACATCTTACCTGAATTATTAATACCGTATCCTAATAAATATACTTTATCAATATCCAAATCCTTTAATAACCAGAACCCACTTCTGGTCTCTATTTTTCAATAGAGCAATCGACTATATCTTCATCATATAGATGCCTCGCACTTCGAATATGTATTTATATTCTACTCTACTCCATTCACATTATTGTGTGTTTCGATAGTCTGTGAGCCTTCCTGTTTCTCTATTTCACAACAGAAAGAGCAGGCTTGGTTGCTGATTGTCACATAATAATAATTTTTCAAGCATTCACATTTGAACTTTCGTTCTATGTTGTAGCATTATTATCTTCGCAAGTTTCCAGCAGTTCACGAGGTTTTAGGATCCAATTCAGAATTGATAAGTTTATATTTCATACTAGGTATGATATATGGTTTAATTAGGTTTTCAAAATTAGTTAACGATTCTGTTTTAATACATAAAGTGTATTGTTCTAAATTAGGTGGTTGGTATAAACGAGTTTTAATGTTAAATTTTGTTAAAAACATTTCTTGGAGTAACAAACACTCTTCTTTTGAAAAAGAATTTGTAGCAAATAAACCTCTTCTGGAACCATCGTCCATAAATCAATATGCAATTCCTTTTGGAGTTATTTTCGATAACCACTCTTTTGTAATTGTTTTTACACCATTAATGTATACTTCATTATATATTTGTAAATAAACATTATGTGCTAAGGATCGAACATAAAATTTATTATAATATTTTTGAGTTCTTGAATCATATCTCGGAGTTTTATTTATTTTACCCAATAATCCAGGAAACAAAGAGCATAAATGATCAAAATACTCTTCATGATTTCCGCCTTGATTAAAAGAAAGTCTCGCACTATTCTTTGTTTTTGAAATACAAAGATCTCCAAGTAAACTTCCATAAATTATTTCAAGTTGTTCAGAAGTCAAATTAACATTTTTAATTCGTTTATTTTTAATACTATTTGTTTCTTTTCCTAATATTTTTAAATATTTTCTAATAGTAGGAGGTGAAACATTTAGTTTTGTTGAAATTTCTAATGTTGTTTTACCTAATTTTTGTAATCTTTTAATTTCTTCTAAGAAACATGGGTCGTTTTTTCTATCTTTTTTGGGTTTTACAGAAACACCTAAACGTTTTGCGTTTCTTAAAACCGTTCCTCTATCGCATTTTAAAATGTTACATATTTCATCATAACATTTTCCTTCTGCGATTAAATTAATCAATTGTTCGTCTGTAAAATATTTTGCCATAAATTTGTTTTTACAAATTTAACAAAATTATTTTAATAAAACAATCGTTTTTCTAAGGTTGTGGGTTTAATTTAGATCCTTGTAAGAAGAATTGTTGGACTGGCACATATACATCGTTCACTAAACTATCCGTATATCATATAATCTCCATAGGCATAAACGATTGCATCGCTTGTGTTGGAATACGAGTTCCCAACATTTTACGTTGTTCCTTAAACGAATCATACATACGTTTAGCACGACGATTGATTCTTTGTTTCCATTCTATTGTTTCCTGATCATTTAATTGTTTATCAACATATCTATTTCTATAGAAATCAAAGAATGTACTTCTATTTAATTTTTGCTTGGTTTCTTCTGAATCCACTAAGATTACTTTTCATACTTGTCCAGTCTTTTCATCTTTATATTTGTGAAAACTAACTCCTTCAAGTGAAGTTATTTTATTTTCATCAGAATAAAACGAACCATTAATTTCTTCAATAGATGCATCCTTCGGATAACCATTTCGCATTAATTCTGCTCGTTGATTTTCAGTAACCGTTCTTACTAAATATCGTTCTCCTGTTTCTGTAAACAATATTGTTTCTGCCCAAACGGGTTCTTCACCAGTAAGTCCATATTTAGTTGTGAGTTTATCAACAAAGTACTGTTCACCTTTTGCAACAATATCTGAAATGTTTTCATGTGAATCCATCATGAACTCTTTAGCATGATATCGGCCAGTAATAAGTTCAGCGGGAGTTACTTGCACATCTGTTCCTATAACGGAATGTCCATTTAACATCACTCCCCTTCCTTTATTTAGACTGCGTAAGTCTTTTTGAATTCACTTGTGGATTCGCCTTTGTTGAGCCTCGATTACAAGTTTTTGTAATACGTGTGCGTGATTTGGTCTTTCGTCATATTTATATTTTAATGGATTGCCTTCTTCATCAACTCCATAAGATGCATCAGGAACTGTCTCAGTATAATAAACAAATTGTTTACCATATAACGATCCATTCATGATTTGATCAATAATTCATTGTCGTCTTTCAGGTTCAACCTTTTGATATTTTTCACCTTTCAATCATTGTTCATAAGCAATTGCAGCATCCTTTACAGTAGGAACAACTACTTGTACACCTTTATATTTTTTATGTGAAAATGGATTTCCAAAATGAAACTCGTCATCGGTACGTAAAGTATTAATTCCTCCAATTCGCAGGGCTTCTGCTGCAGTTTCTCCAGTTGGAACAATTACCAACGGTTCAACTGGTGTATTTTTGAAATTAAACATTGCTCTAACAGAATCCAACTCATAAACACTATATTGTTTTCCATCTACTTTGAATTTAGTATTTGTTGCTTTCAGATTTTTTGGTCGAGAAGTAAAATTCAGTATTACTTTTCCACTAAGATCTGCGTGTTTAAATTCATCATATTGAGTGTAAGATTGAATATAAATTGGTTTTACATCAGGATTATAAATTGGTTTTCCAGATTCATCGGCATCAAAAATAACAATAGTATCTTCAAAATCAACTTGATCCTGAGATATTGGAACTAAAAACGGGTTTAACTCACCGTCGATAACAATATCGTTAATTGCTCTTGCGACAGCAGATCTTCCGGTAACCGGGTCTGAAACAATTCCTTTCTCTCTAACTAAATCGGCGAATCTTTCATACATCATAGTTTGCCCACCAACACGATAATATTGCATCATATTATATGAAGGAGTCAACACTCCAGCAAATCCTTCATATTTACGACGAATACCTTTCTTGGTAAGTAGCGAAGAAACCGTAGACACAAACAAACCACTGACTGTTTCTGCACTAAATGGGAGTCTAAAATTAGAATCATTCTCTTTAAGTGCTTTTGTTGCTTTTAGTACAAACGCTTGTGCGAGTCCTAGTGTATCCCTATCGTTATTTTCAAAAGATTTTATAAAAATTTCACCAAGTTTCTTATAAAGTTTTTGAGGATCGTTTGAATTAATAACCGCATCATACTCTGATAGTGCTTCAACAATCACGTTTCCAATATCGGTATAAATACTGTTTACAATATCAGAAGTGTATCCGTTTTCAGAAAGCGCAGAAATCATCTGAGTCATCTCAGTTACTTCATTCTCATCAAGATGATGTTCAGCATCCATTTGAACTCCAATATAACGAGTTCTCATTGTGATGATATTTAATTTAGAATCATCTGTTCAAGATTCTTCTGTGTTAAGATTTCCCACTCCGACTTTCATTGCACTCTTATTTACAAGATATCCGATTTGTTTTGTTTTTGCATCTTGATGTTTAATAACATATGCTTCGAGTGCATCAACATTAGATTCAGAGTACTCAAGAGTATCATTTTCAAATTTCATAGCTCATGCTCCGCCAAATATCTGATCAATATCTCAAAGAGTATTTGTAAGTTGTATACTGTCTGAAATAATGTTATTAAATTCGGTACCATTAGCCGTTACTTCTTGTAATGTTCTTTCAATCATACCGGTTTGAGGATTAACTTCAATAGATATGATTTTAAAATACTTTCCTGTTTTTTCAGTATCCTTAAAATATACAGGTCCAATTTGTTTTAAAATACTATTAAGTTCTTCTGTAGTTAAATCAATAGTTCCTGCAGAATATGCTTTTTTACAAAGAGTCTCTTGCGAAATATTAGAACCGTATGCAATTCTACGTCTAGCATTTGTCATTGCATAAACAGCTCATTTAAGAAGAGATGGTCTTCCATATTGCGAATCAATGTCATGTCCGATTGATTTTTTATCATATCCAACACGAGCATCAAGTAACGAATTTGATTCTAGTCTAGCTTGGAGCATTGTACATAATCCAGATCCGTCCATTGAGTCATTAGTTTGTTCTGTTCCAACTAGATTTTGAACATACGCTTGTACATCTGGCATACATGCAATTTTAACCTCATCAGCAACTCCATTTTCAAGACCTTGTGCGAATGAGTGCATTGTTGCACCATAAATTACTGAACGTTTTATTTGTGCAATTAAGCGACTCGATTCTGTATTTTTAGAGTGTGAATAAACGCCTCCGATCATTACTTCATTATACTCATTCGAAAGTAAATCATTCGCCATAAAATAGCCCTCAAGTACAGGATGCAGGATTGTTTTTCCATCAACTTCGATATGTGTTCTAATTGTACCGTCTGACATTACTCACTCAATATCATTTCCGTCTTTATCTTTATACCCGGTCTTTTTATAAGATGTTCCGATTTGTTTAGAAATCGAATCGGAATTTATTGAGAACTTAACACGATTGGTTTTTAAATCATCAACAAATGCTTTGCGTTGTGAATCAAGGCGTTCAGCTAATTTAGTTTCATCTGTAAATTGTTCATAATAAAGAGCGATTGTTTCATTTACTTTTCCTTTTGATAAATGAATTTCTTCATAGAAATTTACTTTTCTAACATTTGGCTTGTTGTTGTGTTCTGCAAATGCTTTTCTAACATCATCGTGTGATAATTTATTACGTTTAATGTATGCGTTTATGTCTGATAGTGTATTGAATGTTCCATCCGGAAATACAGTATCATAATCATTTAAAATATTTTCAACAAGTTGCATAATTCGAGCACTTCTCGTATTATACATTAATCTAAACAAATCAGTATCATTAGGATTTTTAGGATTTTTAGGCTTCATTTGTTCTGCAATAAGGGTACGTAGTGTTTTTTCTCCATAGATTGGAGTATCCAAATTGTAGTTAACTAAGAAATGAGTTCCCTTATCTGCAAATGTTGCGTTTTGTAAATAAATGTGTCCAACTTCTTTGTCTGTAAAATTTCTAAAAAAATCGTCAAGTATTGATAATTTAGCAACTTCTGCAACAGTTAATTTTGAAGTACTTTTTAATTTTCCATTACACATGACTTCTGATCGAATTTTTGGTTCTCCGATAATTGACCTAGAAATCACTTCGTCTCCATCCACTTTATCAAATAAAAATGAATCTTGATATATGTTTCCATCTTCTGTTGAATCCATGTGATTCCACATAATAAACGGAAAGTTGTATGCGAGACTTGTTAATCCAAATAACGGAAGATTATTTTTCTTACTTACGTTTTTAATAACATTTACAGTATCTGCTCCATAAATTGTACTTATGATTTTTCCAACAGGTGCAAATTCAGACAATCAACTATTAATGTTTGATGGGAAATTTTTAGTTTCTTCATATTTAAGTTTCCCTCAATCAAAAACTCCTTGTAATCCGAGTCTTAATACTTTTCCCAAATCTTCTTTATAATCATAATCTCCTCCATTAATTTGTCGTCCCATTTCAACATAATTATCTGGAAGAATATATCCGAATAAATCAAAGAATATATCTTTAAACTCCGAAAGTCCAAATGTTGTATTTATTTCGTTTGGTCCAAAAGAAAATTCGGCACCTTTATATTTAATAGTACAATATCCGTTGGTTTTGGATGTAATAAGATATTTTGGATTTAAATTTTTGTCAGTATTTACAAGTTTTTGGAATAAATTTCCATTTGTTCGAAAATTATAAATAGCGCTAGCAACAGTTCCCAATAAACCATAAGTTTGTTGATTAATTGCAGATGCTTTTAAATCTGTTCCGCTGAATTTTTCTGTCATTGGGTCATACGAATACGCAACATAACTCATTTGTACATTCTTAAAAAACATGTTGTTAAAGATGTCTTTTAATTCTTGATCAAGATTGGATCCAAAAATAAGATCTTTAATTCCTTGAAGTTTTCCAATTAAGTATGTTTTGTGTGTATCATAGTAACTACTAACATTTCCTGTATTTTGAGATTCGCTTTGTAAATAATCAATGTATGCATCAATTAATTTACCCATATCAACTTTAGATCCCTTCAACAATTCTTTTCTTATTTGAAGTAGTTCTCCTTCTGCGTGATACAATAATGTATTACGCATAGCTGCCATTACACTATAAAATCCAGATAAACCAATAGATGACCCTTCAATTGGAACTCCGTTTTCAGTTGTTTCGGGAACATAGTCAAGAATTGCTTTTACAAGCATTGACGCTTGATCCATTGAATTTGCAAATTCACTAGAAGTCCATCCAGTAAAATGAGATACATTTGCTCCTACATATTTGTATTTATGAATTGTATCTGAATCTCCATATCGAGCATCAACCTCAATATACGGACATTCTTGTTCAAGTAATTTATCAAAATTTGATAATATCACATATGCATCATATACAGAATCTGGAACAGATTCAAACATTCCGATCGAATCAATTAATCCATTTAAACAAACATCTACTGTATTTCAGTCTTTTTTTGCAATTGCATTATTAATAATTTGATTTATTTGGTCAAATTCTTCATCTTTTCCGAATTCTCTTAAAATTCTTTCAATTAGTTCGAGTTTATATTCAAATAAATTTCTATTTAATGTAGAAACCCCATTACCAGAATCACTGTTAGAATCGAAACTTTGAACATCGCCTGTATTGAAATCGATTTTAATCCTTGCAAATTCTAATACTTTTCTTCTGAAATTCTTAATCATTTCAGAATAAGCGTCAGAGCGTCCCAAATATGCAGATGAAATAGAACTTCCGCTTTTAACGCCAATGGTTGCTTGTTTTGTATTTAATCTTTTTGGTGCACGAGTTTCAGTGCTCTTTTGTTCTTCTTGTTCACTAGTAAAAGTGATTAATCCTTCTGCGTCTTGCATCGCAACATCTGGATTTTCAAATAGTTTAGCAAGCTCGGCGTTGAGCAGATCTTTATTCCACTCAACGCTCTCAGCTATACTAATTACTAACGGTAAAAATTTATTTGAATAATTACACGCCATTTAACATTCTCCTTCGTCAATACGTTTTCTTAAATAATCTTCTAATAATTTTTGTAAAGATTTAACATTTGGATCTGATGAAGTTCTTAATGTTTCTGCAATTTCTCTAGAAACTCTAGTACTTTGTCCATAAATTTCAGATAAATATTTTTCAAAATTAGGAACAGATCTTACTAATAAATCTTTATTCTGATTCCAGAATTCAATCATCGGTTTAAATGCTTCGTAACTTTTCATTGGGTATACCGACCATTGATTTCCATCTTTCTTTATATAAAAGTTAGACAAAGATACGGAAAAAACTCCAAATTTAAAATTTTCTAAAGCATTAAAATCAACAATAACATCACCTTGGATTCCAACTTGTTCTTGTAATCAGCCTTCTAAATCAGATACTGTTGTCAATTGATAATCATATCCATTTAATGTGAGTTGTTTATAATTTCAATCATTAGCCGATGCCTTTAGTCTCAAATTTATCTCATTAACAATTTCTTCAAGTTTTGCAACATAATCGGTTTGAACTGATGATGTAGTGTTAAGAATATCATTAATATTGATGATTGGAGACACAAGTTTGGTGATTTCTTCTAATCGATCTTTAAATTCGTTATGTTCTTCAATCTTAGCTTCTCCGCGATCAATTGAATTTTCATCAATAGCATAAACTGAAGGAGTTCATTCTGAAGCATCTGTCACATATTCTTGTTTTGGACCTACAAATTTTCTAGAAACACCATTTGGTAAAAAGGCATTATTTCCACTTGCTCCGGCAACATTTGTATAAATACGTCCATCTAAGAAATATTTATCTCCTACAAGCAATGTGTCTAGTTCAGAATAAACAGATTCGTCTGTGATGTTTTGAAACATTAATGAAATTTGATTAGATACACACTGTGAATATGGATTTCCAATTTGAGTTCAGTCTTCATTAAATTTACGAGTTGCAATATCAAATTTATCAATTTGTTGAATGAATTGAGACAATTGTTTAAATGGAAAACGTCCGTTTTCTGGAGTTACACTTAAAGATGTGATTAGTGATCCAACACGATAAGTGTTATATTCATATTGATATATGTCATAACTTGAACTATCAAAATTATATTCCATTCAATACCAATTTTTTCCAGATTTAAATCGAATTCCATTTTTATAATAAACACGTGAATCTCCTTCCTTTTGTAATTTATTAGGATGCTGAAAACTTTCAACAAAAGATCTAGAAATTAAAGTAGAAAGAGTAGTATTTCCAGACATTGCTAAATTCATCAACTTGGATAACAATCTAGAACAGTTATCAGATGATAAAATTTGATATCTTCTGTGATTCAATTTCTCATCAGGAATTGTATCCAAACCAACCATTTCTCTTAATCAAGAATCGTGATCGTCTCCAATAGTAATTGGATTGTTGGATTTAAGCATTCCAATTTTCTTAGATCATAAGAATGAATACTGAATAACATCAGATAGTGATGCAGTTTTAATCAAACCAAAGTTTTCAAGATCCGTATGATCTTTATACGTATAATTTGTTCCATCAGGTTGTGCCTCAAGAGAATATATATTTTCTCTATCTTGTTTTCTTGATAAATATAAATTATCAGAAGCAAGCGTGAACACTTTACCTAAATTCTTAATTAAATACCTTTTCGTTTTTTTACTAAAATCGCTTCTGCCTTCAATTTTACGTTCATTTCCAGAAATAACTTGCCATGTATTAAATATTCGAAGTCAAGGAAATCTTCTTTTAATTTCAGAAATAGTTAACCATTCGCCTTTCTGTTTACTAGGTCCATCGATCAATTTAAATTGACCGTGATATCGACCATATAAACACTTGCCGTTTTTACCTTTAGGTATAATACATATAGGAATTCTAAATTGTTTTCCAACATTATCTGTAAATGTTGCAAACATTGTTGAATTTTTTGCATTAGGTACAATATCTAAAAGAATATCACAGGTGTCAGAATTAATGAACTTAATCAGTTTTCTATTCGCAAGAACATTATTAGTAAGTCCTGACAAATCTATTTTTCTTTTAATATTTGTTCCTTCAACTTTTATTGCTCCAGATAACAATAGCGCAATATTTTTAATTTCATCTGTATTAAATCCCAAATCTGTTAAATATTGAATATCATCTTTGTGAGAATTTCAATATTCATCAGAATACAACATGTTAAAATATTCAACTTCATTTGTAACAACATGATTTTCTGGAATTAATTTTGGTTTCTTTGCTCTAGATTCTTGTTGTGATGTAGGTGGTCCGGAAATTTCTTCTTGTTTAACTTCTGGTTCAGGTGTAGGAGAAGAATCTGGATTTACCAAAGGTGGTGTAGTTTCTCAAGGTAACAATTCTTCATCGGGAGAATTAATACTTCCAGAAGAATCGGATTTTGCTTCATTAACAACACCTGGTGTTTGAGGTTGATTTTCTTTAGAATTAGGTGGAGTAACTGAAACAACTTGTACTTCTATTTTTCCTTGATCTGCATTGTCTCCGCCGCCTTCATTTTCAGGATCCTGATCACTTTCTCCAGAATCATTGTTATCGTCATCGTCTTTGTCATCATCTTTATCTCCCTCATCCTCTTTGTATGAATTTTTGAAATCATCAATAAAATTCATATCCATAACGTATCCACCAAGAGAATTCTTTTTCCATTGAACGAATTCTTTCAAATCTTTAGAATCCAAAGACATTGGTTCAGCAGCAGTTGGATTAGATGTAGAAGTGACTGATAAAGCAGACTTTAATCCGTTATTTACAATAATAGTTCCTTTGGTTGAACGTTGTGTTAATGTATATACATCACGTAAAACATCATATTTACTATCAGTATTTCACTTTTTATCGATAATTACGTAATCTCATTCCCCACCTTGTGCTTTATCAAGAGTTACTTTTTCAACACCTTTTGGCACACTAACGTTTTTATCTGTAATATACGCAACTCGACCTGGTGCTAATTTTGCAAATTGATTCAAATAAATTCCAACAAGTTCTTCCGAATCATCTATGATTCTCTCTCCATAAAATTCTCCAGTATCCTTATCTTCATAATATTTAAATTCAACAACATCAAGAACATCATTTGCAATTTTATCATAATCACCAATTGTCTTCGCATCAACCTCAGCAGCCTGTCTGTTGATTTCACTTAACGCAACATCAAGTTGGATTGCATTATCAAACTTGCCAACTGTACTTGGTCGTAATGCGGTAGTTAATTCCGGAGATTTCACAATCGTAAAATCTTCTAAACCGGTGTGTTGCATTACACCATCATCCATTTTAACTAAAGACGCATTTTGTTTGCCATCCCCAAGTGCTCAAATAATTCCATTTTCTCGCAATGCAATTTCTGAAAGCGCTTGTAGTTGTGCACCATTGAATAGTGTTGCTTCATCTACAATAAGAACTTTTCTTTTCTTTTTACCAACCCACATTTGTTTATCATTAAGTGTATAATTTCACTTAATTTTTCCAGTTTTATTTCCAGTCTTTTTATCAAGTTCATATTCAAATTTAGGTTTGGATTGAAAAAATTCATCTAAAGAATCTGTTGTTAAAATAGTTCCTTCTTTTTGAACATTTCTGGCAAGATTATTTGCTTGTTTTTCAGTAGGAGCTAAATATACATATTCAACATCGTCATCGAATGCAAGCATAGAGGCTGAAATTCCAGCAATTGCAACTGTTTTGCCGGTTCCGGCTCCACCTAATGTTACAGCCATATTAGCAAGAACGGGTTTAGATCCCATTGCCTCTGGATATAGTTTTTGAATTTTATCAAGAAGATTATTATATAATTCGGGATTTAAAGCCATTGAAACATTTCTTCTAATTGCTAATTCTTGACCATATACTGGAGCCAATTCTTTTCTCTGTGAAGCTTCTTCTCCTGGTGTTCTGTAAGTAGTAAGAACATTATTATATCTTGGATAAAATGAATTAGCATCTAGAGTTATAATGTCAGCAACATATCACATTAAGTCATATGCGGTAACAGCACTTGTTTCTGGATCAATTTTTGTAGTCTGCATCTTATATAAAGATGGACCAAAACACTCAATCAACTTATCTGAAAAATCACCATTGTTTTTTTCTAAAATTGCTTTTCTTAATTCAGATTCAAAAGCGATACGAGTTTCTTCAAAATTTTGTCAATTGTTTTCATTGATATATTTTAAATCAAGTCCATATTTATTAACTTTTCTTCAAATATCATCAACATCAACATCAAGTTTTTTAAAACCTTCTGCAAAATCAGGATCAAGTAAACAAGATAAAGTTAACGGTTTAAGTTTAATTTCAGATTCTTTATGTGCTTTTAGTTTCTTATTATTATTTCAAGATGCTATGTTTAATAATCCATTGATTCTTTTTATAACAAAATCAATATCGTCACTTAATAATTTTGCGGTGTGTTTATCTAATTCTGTAATTAGAGGCAAACTTTGTTTTAATTTAAGAACATTAATCGCTTTATTTAAACCTGATGTAGATCCGTTTATTAAAGCTTTTATCACATTTAGTAAATGTGCTGCTTCTTTAAGTTCTTCAACAACTTGTTTACTACTAATTACATATTCTGACAAATCACCATATCCAGCAAGTCTGTTAATTTCACCTTCTAATAAAGATGCGATATCTAAAGTTCCATCTGAATATCCAGCTTTAAATTGTCGAAGAATATCATATATTGGAGAATGTGTAACAGTCTTTCTTAATTGTTCAAAATTTTCAACAACATCATAAAAACTTTCATTTCCTACTTTGGCAATTACTGATTTGATTATTTTCTCCGCTTGCTGTCTTGAATAATTTGTTTGTTCTAAGATAAATGAAATTGCTTCTTCAAATTTTTCTTTTGCTAAATTATAGTTTGTTCCAAGAGCATTTTCCAATTCCTGAAGAATATCAACCATTTTTTGCTGAGTAGGATTTTCTTCCTCACCTTGTGTTAAAAGTTTATTAGATAAATCTTTATTAACAACATCTGATGGATCTGGATCTGTAGGATTTGCAAGTTCTGGATCTTCTAATCAAGCTGTCATAAATGCGTCTCAACGACGTTTCATAGACTCAGAATTAAATGGATTTGCTTTAACTAAGCGATAAAATGCACCCAACTCATCTTCAGAACGCATTACTTGTTTTTTTTCTGCAAAATCTTTATATAAAGACTCTACATATTCTTTGGCAATAACAAGTGAATCTAAATCAACATTTAATGTATTAAAATCTGCAAGTTCGCCATTAACTTCACCTCGTAGTAATGCACTAGTATTAGTACGAAGATCTTTAATTTGTTGATTGATTTCGCCTAACTTTATTTTAAGTTGCTCAATTTTATTTTCATCTTCCTGTGTTTTATTTTCTTTACTTTGTAAAGTTAATAATTCAGTTCCAATAGAATTAGCCTCTTTTGTTTTATCAGAAAACTTCTCAACATTTGTTTTTACACCATGTATTGTATCATTAGACAAATGTTTTAATGCAGGAATTGCAGATTCGAAAATTCCTTTTGTAACTTCGGATAATTTCAAATAAACATCGTACGCTCGATACGCATTTTGTTTTCCGGTTGTATTTTGATAATTTTTTCATTCTTCTTCTAATCTTTCTTTTTCATAGTCAGTAAGATCAGAAATCGCTTTTTTAAATGTTAATTGTGCAAATTTATCTTTTGTCATTGATAAAAATCCACGATTAGTATCATCATCTAAAACAAATAAACCTTGTCCAGCAAAATATCAGTTTAGTTTACCTTCAAGAATTTCATCACGTTTTTTGCGAAGTTGTTTTAACTCCTCTGTTAATTCTTTAACACGCTCGTTATTTTTTAATTTATCAGCAGATGCTTTCTTTTCAGAATCCGTCTCTCCTTTTGATTCATTAGCATACAATGTTTCTAACTCTGCTCTAACTTTAACAACTTTTGTAGCAAGCGTATTAAATTCATTAAAGAATCCACTATTTACAGAAGATAGATTTAGAATTTGTGCTTTTAAAAGATGTGCTTCGTCTCCATCTTTTGGTGTAATTCCCATTAATGCCATTGCTCGGACTGTTTCTTCTGGATATGCGAAACGTTCATCTTTCAATATGTTTTCAATATAATCAACTTGTCTAAGTAACGCATTATACACAAAATCGTTTTGAGATTGTCCTTTTTCCGCAGATTCAGCAACAGTTTCATCTACACCTTTAATTCCAGTAGTGGTTCTTAATTTACTAGATGATAAATTCGAATCTCCTAATAATCCCTTATCATGTAGTTTTTTATAATATTCTTTAATCTCTCCACCTCTACCCTCTGCAATTAAATATGTAAATTGAGCAAGATCTCCATTTTCAGCATCTTTGATTCATTGAGGAATCGCTCTAGTTTCTCAAGCATGATTTGCTTGGAATAAAGCACCACCAATAGTACCTCCAACAAAAGCCATTCCGTATCTGGATGCAATATCTTCTAAAGATCACCTGAAACTAAGATCCTTATTAGACTTTGTAACTTTTAATCCTACTGCATTAAGTCCTTCGGTAAATACTTTTGATATATCGGATACAACCTCTTCCATCGTTTCTTCAACACCTTCAGAAATAGAAGCTCTTATAAATTCGGATTTTTGTAGCCCAGGAATTATAGAATTAGTAAATAACCCAGTAACTTTAGATAAAAATTTCTTTTTACCGGTTTCGGTTAGAACTTCTTCGTTAACTTCAGAAAGAGAATCCATAAATTGTTTTGCAACCCCCCACGCTGGCCTTTTAACAGAATCTTCGTCCAATCAACCTCCTCTAAAGATTGCACTTTTAAAATAATCATTTTGCATCAATTTATTTAGCGCAAGCATATTTCCTACCATGGCTAATCCAGCAGTAATATCATTAGCTCCAGCTTCTTTAAAAGACCCATATGTTTCTTTTGCTGAAGTTCCAGCCATATATGCAAGTGCCATATTTTGTCCGAGTTTAATATTTTTTGATCCAGATTCTAATAATTTTGTTTTTTCAAGTAATTTAGGAATTGAACCAATAACTCTTTGTTGTCACAATTGTCCAGAAATATCTGCAACAAGGTTTCCAAAATTTTCTACAGAAACCATTTTATCTCTAGAATAATCAGAAGTACTAGATTCAAATCTTTCTAAATATCCCTCTCACTTACTAAGTTCTTTGTTTAAAGCCGTATCTTCATTATTTGTAAATATTCCATTTACAGCTTTTCCCAAAACAGGTAATAACTGTGCGATTTCCATTGAAGCATTAACTGCACCCCAAGCATAATTTACATATGGGATAAAATATGGCGCTATTTTAAATGCTGTTTTCGCAATAGTTCCACCAATAGATTTATCTAATCCGTCTGAATCAAAAAAATCATATTTATTTCAACGAGATCCATCTTCAGATAAAGTATCAGTATAATGCAGTACGTCTCTACCATAAATTTCTCTATCACCAAGTTCTTCATAATAAGGTACTCCATATTCATCTAATTTTAATTCTCCCTTTTTATGAATAACTTTTCGTCCATCAATAATTTCTTCAGTATCTTCATCATATTGTGCGAGTACTAAAGTTGGACGACTTAGTGACATAAATCATCCTCCTCGTTCATTTGGAGTATATCCTAATTTATTTCCATTTGCATCTCTAACTTCATTTGCTTGAGCAAGTTCTCTATTACTAAAATTAGATTCTGAACGAATACCTAATGCTTCAATTCCACTTTCAATTTTAGTAGGATTATTTTTACCTAAAACAAATTTTGCAGATACATCTCTCGTTGATGCCTCAATTGGAGCCATTCAATCGTTCGGATCTCATTCATAATTTTCAAGAATTTTTTTATCAAATTCTGATTTTGAATATTTGTTATACGACGATAATGCGTTATTATAAAATTGAGTAAACGCATTATCGTCAAATTTTCCATTAACAGTAAAGGCTTCAATTACTTCAGGAATATCTTTGTATGCATCTTTTGATTTTATTTCTGTATTATCTGGAGTAATTCCAATGTCATAAAAATCATCAGAAGAGAAATCAGGCTGAAATAAATTAGCCGCAAATCAATCGTGTTGTTTATTCATATTTAAAATGTAGTTCTTAATTTACCAGATTGCATTAATTGTTCCGCTGCCACTTGTTTTTGTTCAAACTCCTGTCTTGCTTGAGATTTAGCCGACATGTTCATATATGTACTTTGTGGAACAAGCTGATTGTTATAAATCGAAGCAGCAAGCATTGAATCATTAATGGGAATAAATATGTTTCCTTCATAGAATTTATATCCTCATCACCAATTTGTTCTTGAATTACCAGTTTCAACTTTTCCATTTTTACCAGTAGTAGAAGATCTATATTTAATTGCTTCATTATATTTATTTTTCTTTTGACGATCTTCTTGATCCGATAATTCATGTAAATACTGTGATGATTTTAAATTATTTCCAAGAGTGTCATCAGAAGCAATCGCGCTGAATGTTAAAAATACATACATATTCTCTGCTTCTACCATTCCTGTTTGTTCATTATATTTTACACCAGGAATGTCTGCAATTGCTGACTTAATTTGACCAGGAGTCATTCCTTCCAATTGCTTATTTATAGTATCAAGTTTATTTTGTAATTCAAAGTCTGGTCGAATTCTACCAGAAGAATCTTTTTTAGCAGGAAGATACGCTCTATATATGTTACTGTCACCCTCATACATTAATTTTGAAGCATCGTCTCACCCAATTGCAACATCTCCAAAAGTTATAGAACTTCTATCTATAATTGCTCCAATTCCGTGTGCTTCATTTAATACGGTTTCAACATTAGCGTCACCAAGTGGTAACTTTCCATCTTTTTGAAGTACTGCACCTAAATTTTGTGCACTAACATACATTGGTGTATTTGATCCAGAAGTAATAATAGGATACCATTCTGGTGCGCCAAATCCATTGCCAGACGCATATCGTTCAGGAAGAGTTTGTTCAACAACTTTTCCTTTACTTTCAGCATCTTTACCTGCACTTTTAGTAGCACTTTGATCAAAATCAGCTTTTTGTTCAACGTCAATATTTTGAGTAAGTATAGATCCAATAAATCGCAATTTGTCTTTAACAACATCACCTCCATTAGCAGCAATAGTTGCTTCAAGAGTTTTTTTCATTTGAGGAGTTAATTGATTGTGTAAATACTGTAATGCCGAATTAATATCTTTAGCTTGAGATTTGTCTGTGATTTTGTAAAATCCGTCAGGGCCAGCTTCCATCAGTTCTTTAACTCCGTTCACAATTTGATTTTGTTCTTTAGATGCATATCCTTGTAAAGTGGATGTTCCAAGTTTTTCCACTAACCCAAGTAAATAGTCTTGTATTGATTTCATTCCAATGGTTCCCGACATGCTATTTAATACACTAGTATTCATTGCAAATTTACTAGAACGCTCTCTCATTCCAAGAATTTGTTCGTTAGTAAGAACTTGATATTTTTCAGGATCAAATTTAGTTGGATTAATTGTTGTAATATTACCTTCAGTATCAGCAACATACATATAACCTCTACTATCCATTGCTACTTCGCCTCACGCGTTTTCGGAATCAAGATTTGCAATGGCTTTGTCATATTGATTTTTATTTCATGCAATATCATTTGCCATTTTTTGGATAGTAATTAAATCTGACATACTATAATCATCATCAGTACCTCCAAACAATGACATATTGCTAAGCGATGTAGATTTACTTAAAAAATCGTTTGCTGCATTTAAAAACGCATCAACATCACTTGGAATTCCATTTTTCTTTAAAATATCTATAATTTCCTTTTTAATTGTTCCAGAAATTTTTTCTGATGAACTAGAACTAGGGCTAGCAGTTGAACCAACTGATGCCTGTTGTTGTGTTGAAGGTCCAAAGGGGGAATACATGATTCCCCCGACCTGATGACTTTTTATTTTCATTATTTTAATGCCATTTTTAATAATTCAAATGCTTGTTTAGATAACTGAGCAATTGCTTTATGTCTAGCCTTTTCATTATCTATTTTAATCTGCTCTTCTGCGGAACGTACCTTTCCGCCCTTCTTATACAAAGAATTCATTTTATATTTAAATCCAAGATTTGACATTTTGCGCTGATAATCCCTTTGTTGATTCAAATGAGATTTGTTAGATTTTAATCAAGAATCAAATGTAGTTCCAGAATCAATCGATTTGTTATCAATGCCAGTTTGATAATTAGATTTTAAACCAGTCATTCAATCTGCGTATTCATTCTGCAAATCCTGTATCTTAGTTTGATATTTTTGTGCTCTAGGTAAAGCAGCAATTTTAGAAATATCTCCAATAAACCCTTGTCATAATCCAGCGTCTTGCGCAATTCCGGCACCAAGTTGTTGATTTAACATCGCATCTGCTGCAGCAATTCTTTGTCGATTTCTGTTTTCAACAGCCGTACGTTTTGTTGCATAATCATCGCGTAAACGCTCTTGATTTAATTTTCAATTTGAATATGCTTGAGATTGTTTAAATCCGCCCTCTAATCTTAACTTTCTAGCTTCAGCAGCCGCTTGTCTACGGAATTGGCGATTTCTTAGTGCGTCTGAAGTTACAGGATTGTTTGCTGCACTTTCTGCGTCAAGTGCTGCGTTTTCATATACTTGTTTAATTCCACCGTCGTCAAACGTACCATAAAATTCCGGAATATTTGTTTCCAAAGATGATTTTGCAATTTCAGCATTTTTTCTAGCAAGCGCTTTTTGTCGATTAGACTGTGTGAGTCCGATTCCAAGTTTTGCTGCAGATGAACCTATTCCGATAGCCATTTCTCCAGCAATACCTGATGAAGAATTGCCTTCACCTTTTTGTGAACCTATACTAAATCCAGCAAGATCCCTATATGCAGAATTAAATGCCTTTCTACCTAATCTTTTCTGTCGAAAATTAGAATATCCCATGTCTGAAGCATCTTTCATTGCTTTTTCTGATTTCGCATTGGCATATGCATGCATTGCCCATGGACCAGCATTATAAATTTCTTCTAAAAGGGATGGTTCATTAACTGGTTCTTCTGTAACTTCAATTTGTTCCGGAATTTCAACCGATATTTCTTTAGGTTTATTTTGCTTAGGAACCGGAAGATTGTTAGTTTGAGGTGACACATTAGTTGGAATTTCAACAGAAGGCGTTACTTTTCCAAAATTCTGCCCTTTAAAGATAAGCTCAGTTCCATTCTTTTCAGCTTCTAATCTTAATCGTTTAAATTCTTCCTTTTCTTCTGGAGTTAAACTGTTAAAAGTAAATCCGTATTTAGATTTAATTGCTGCTAAATTAGCAGATTTATAATCAGCATCCATTTTGTCGTAATCCGATTGAGACATTTTCTTAATTTTTCCATCTACTCCTACCATAACATCAGATGGAGTTTGATATTTTTTAACCTTACCACCCTTCTGATAAAAGTATTGATTATAGTCATAATAAACAGGAGTTTCTCTTGCTACAAATCCTTCTGGATTTACAACAACGTGATCAAAATTAGGTAAGAAATTAGGTGTATAGAATGTTGCTTTACGTAACATTGCTCTAGTTTCTGGAGTAAGATCTTTAAAAGGATTTCATCAATCTTTTTGTGCTGAAGTACGCAACGCATTTCCAAAATCCCTTTTACCTTTAACTGTCGAAATATCAGCTCCAACATTCATAACCGTCCCTTTTTGAGGATGTATGAATTCGCGAAGATTTTGTCCTCCGGCATCAATTGCTTCTTTTTTGGTTTTAAAATAAGCTCGTTTTGTTCCCATTCTAGGCTCAAACCATTGTCCTGTTCGCAATCACTCGTTAAATCTTTGTGTTCTTTGTGAACCATCAGCAATTCCTTTACCCGTTAATTTCGGACCTTCTTTAGTAGTTGTAACTTCGAAATCATATTTGCCAGTAGGTTGTTTACCTTTTCAGAATTTCAATCCAAGTTTCTTTTCAACTTTAGCTGAAGAAAAATCAATATCGTCTGCTTTTAATTTTTGTTTAGGATTCTTTTTAATAATAATTTCTTGTAATGCCTTATTGACATCGTCTCCTGTTTTTCCTTGGATTTTTTCTAAATCTGCTTCAGAAAGTTTTACTTTAGTTTCTTTACCTTTAATTTTAACATCAATTTCACCAGAAGTTTGTTTTGTTTTACCTTCTCCAAATAATCCAGTTTTTCTTAAAGTCATTACTCCAGTAAGGCCATTAAGAACGTTGCGAATATCGCGCATATCTCACTCTTCACCATTGATTATTTTATCAACGGACGTTTTAACTGCACTTCCGATTCCTAATCCAGCAAGAGATTTTATAACTGTCGGATTATTAAAGAGTTTACCTACGACTTTTCCTGCTTTCTGTATACCTTTTGCAACTTTTGCTCCTTGTGCAGCAGATCCTAAAAACGGTAGTACAGACGCTAAATCTAAACCTAAATTTAAACCATAACTTCCAACATCGCCTCAATCTAAACCATCACGATTAATATCTGCAACAAATCCTGCAGTTGAACCAACTGCTCCGGCAACACCAGATGCAATAGGTGCTCCGCTTAATCCGAGACCAACACCTGTTAAATCTGCAACCAACGCTCCTAATTCGGTTCAATCAGATGCAGTAAATTTGTCATCTCCTATTGCTGCGAAGTTTTCGGTGTTTTGAAATTTGCCGTCATATGCTTTTTCTGTATGGGTAGACATGTTACTAGTTCCAACGGTACCTCCTGGCTGAAGTTTTTTAAGATATGCAACTTTTCCACCAAATTTATTACTTTGTACTGGATCTACTAAACGTTGATTTCTTCTAATATTTTTATCACCTCTAATATCATTATCACCAAGATCATCAAAATATTTATTAAGGGCTTCTGCTTGTTCTCGACTAAATCCCAATTTTTCCCAATCTCCAACGCTCATATCATTAGTAGCTCATCTAAACGCATCTCTGAATCCGGTATTTAGGGTTGATCCCAAAAGTCTTTGAAACTGAATAAGCATTCCTGGTGTTTCTCCTAATTTCTTGAAAAAATCCGGATTTTGCATAAAAACATCAGAGATTTCTTTAGGGAAAACATAATTTTTTCCTCCAGTATCTGATGCAAATTTAATATCACCCTTATATATTAAAGTATTATCTTTCGGATCTCATTCAAATCCCATACCAGTAGCTTCTCCCCCAATTGTAATATCTTGAACAACACGATTGTTATGAATGTCGCCTTCTTGTGTTCTTATAATTTTATTTCCAGATAACGGAGATGCTTCCTTCCCTGTTAAATTTCCAGGAGAATCTACGTATTTAACAAGATTGCCATCTTTATCCAATACTGCATACTTTGGCTTTCCTCATCCAAACATATCCACTTCACCATTCGGATCATAGATTTCAATAAGAGATTGTCCATCTGTTAATGGATAGTCATATGCTCCAATTAAAGAAGTTCATCTAAGATGTGGATTTTGGTATAAAAACGGAGAATATCCTTCTGCTTCTGAAGCTAGTCCATAGTTAGATCGTTCTTTTCCATCTCAGTATTGTTTAATTAAGTTGTTTGCACCAATTCAATCTCCAGACTTATTTAAATCATAAAATCCACCAGATTGTCTTAAGTATTTATATAGCTCACTATTTGGATCAGACGCATCTGACGCTTTATGTAAAACACCGTCAATTAAAAAATGGTCTTTTAAAAACGCATATTTAGAATTCGCATCTGCAAATTGTTGATTGAAATAATAATTTCCATTTCCGCCTAATCCAGTAAATACAGATTTTCCATCCTCTCCCGTTCTTGCAACCAATCTTCCGTCTTTATCAAACATCACATAAGGTGATCATGTATCATAATCATACCCTGCATTATCGAATTTTTGTTTTAAATCTGAAGTTGCTGCAGCAGTTTTAGAGGCATCTGATTGAATATAACCCATTGTTTTGAGTACATCTAATTGTTCGGCTGAAAGATCATTATTTTTAATTGCGGTTAACAATTCTTCCAGATTATATCCCGCCTTATATCAATTTTTTAACTTCTCATAATCGTCGCCCCACCCTGAACCTAATGTTGGAGTTTGACCACTAGCGAGAGCATCAAACACGGAACGAATGTGTTTTTCTCTAAAAATGTTATCAGGACCAGATATATAATTTCCTTTTTCATCTCTATCAAATCAACCAGAACCGTAAGCAAGAGTAGTATCGATTTCTTTCTTTTTATTATAAAAATCTTCTATTCCTCCGAGAGCTTCAATTGCTGAATTTACAATATGATGGTCGGAATTTCTCCTAGCCTGTCTATTTGCTCATCTAGAATTTCTTCCTACATTTTTTTCAGCACGTTTGTCATTACCATAAAATCCAGAAAAATCTTCTTGTACACCTTCACCTGAGAGTGAATTTGCATTTCGATCTAATGTTCTGAATTGCCCATTAGCTATGGCATTTACAGTGCCTGCTAGTGCTGCACGTTCTTGTGAACTTAAATTTGCACTATTTATGTATTCATTTATTTGATCGGCAGTATATTGTTTACCATTAATTGTAAGTGTACCGCCAGATTGTAATTTTTTTACTTGTGCCATAGTATAAAATTAATAAAAATGGGAGACTAGTCTCCCAATCTCCCATTAATAAAATCTCTATGTGAGATTACTTTCTAACTAATTT
>JAEIGA010001876.1_pt1 | contig 33428 bp, 26 predicted proteins | sample 9270691 | NCBI WGS metagenome assembly JAEIGA01 (sample SAMN17057246, study PRJNA624740) | gut metagenome | biome: biome; isolation source: fecal sample | host: Bos grunniens | place: China: Xizang | collected 2019 | reverse complement strand
CTACACCTTTAGGTTTTGCAGTGTAAGCGTAAGACTGACCACCGCGTGCCTTCTTGTTCTGAAGTGTGAGGATGATTGCGTAAACAAAGTGTACAACAACCAAAGCCGCAAGACCTGCTGTTGCAACCAATGCATACCAGTTTGCACCCAAGAACTCACAAATCGCGTTGTAAGCTTCGCCGCTGAAGATAGCGACCAAGTTCATTGACATGTGGAAAAGAAGGAAGAGAATGAGGGCAATACCCGAAACACTCATGATAACCTTTCTTCCCACGGAGGATTTAGTTAACCACATAATAAATTGATATTAAATTATTTAATTAATAAATTGTTAATTATTTCTGCTTATTCACCTTTTACAATTAGCAAAAATAAAGTTTTTTTGTGAAAAAGCCACGCTATTTGAGCTTTTATTTATAGTCTCTGTAAAATTTATGGATTTTCGGGCTGCGCGACTCACATTGCTGTACAACATTTTTTATATATAAAAGGTTAGTGCAATGCCTGTATTCACTACCTTTGTTTGTGGAAACAAAAGGTGTGAAAAAAATCAAGCTTGCTTTGATTTTTTTCACAGCGAATGCTACCTTTGTCACAGAAACATTAACAGACAAGAATCATGCGATTGACGACTCCTGTGGAACTCCCCAAGAGAGAGTTTCAGATTACATACAATTCACAGATGATGATTTTGGGTTCGTGCTTTGCCGAGAATATCGGCAGACGACTCTCTGTCTGTAAGTTCCGGGCAGACGTCAATCCGTTCGGTATTCTTTATAATCCTCTCTCCATTGCCACTGCGCTGAGGCGCATTGCATCGGGAGAGCTTTTCGACGAGGAGTCGCCCGAATTTGTCTTTCATGGCGAACGCTGGCACAGTATGCTGCACCATGGCGACTTTTCGAGGCGCGAAAAATCGGAGGCAGTAAATGCTGTAAATGAACGACTTTCGGCAGCTCACTGCGCTCTGAAGAATTTGAACATTCTGACACTGACTTTCGGCACCGCATACGTATATAAACGCAAATGCGACGGCACGGTGGTTGGCAACTGCCACAAGATGCCGGCAGGCGACTTTGTGCGTTCGCTGCTGACGGTGGACGAGGCTGTCGATGCGCTTGCACCGCAACTGGAGGAGCTATGCACTGCACTACCCGAACTAAAAATTGTGCTGACAGTCAGCCCCATACGCCATTTGCGCGACGGAGCGCATGGCAACCAGGTGAGCAAGGCCACACTGCTGCTTGCCGTAGAAGAATTGCGCCGACGCCTGCCAGGCAGGGTATTCTATTTCCCTGCATACGAAATAGTACTCGACGAACTGCGCGACTACCGCTTCTACGACGAGGACATGACGCACCCCTCGAGCCTTGCAGCCGACTACATCTGGGAGTGCTTCAAAAACTCATATTTCGACGAAGCGACAAACCGCCTGTCGATGCAGATGGAGGAGATTGACCGCGCACTGTCGCACCGCCCGTTCGATGCCGATTCGAAGGCTCACATTGAATTCAAGCGTAAATTATTGTTAAAGATAGAGGATTTTAAAGAAAAATATCCTTACTTTGACTTTTCAAAAGAGATTAAGAAGTTGTCCTGACTATGCGCAGGCATAAATTCCGCAACACCAAGAACATAAATATTAAGCAATGCTGTACACGATAGAAGAGATTGGCCGGATAATTAAAGCAAAAATCATAGGCAAGGCAACCGACACGGGAATATTGCGCATACTCACAGACAGCCGTTCGCTGAGTTTCCCCGACGAAACACTCTTCTTTGCCATCGTGACACAGCACGGCGATGGTCACAACTACATAGACGAGCTTTACACCCGCGGAGTGCGCAACTTTGTGGTAAACAAAAAATTCGATTGTAGCAGATACCCCGAGGCGCAGTTCCTGGTAGTAAAGGAGACTCTCTGTTCGTTGCAAACACTGGCGTCGCACCACCGCAACCGATTCGACATCCCCGTAGTGGGCATCACCGGCAGCGACGGAAAGACAATAGTAAAGGAGTGGCTCTACCAACTGACGGCTGACACACACATTGTCACACGTTCGCCACGCAGCTACAATTCGCAGATAGGTGTGCCTCTGTCTGTGTGGATGCTCGACGAAGAAAGCACGCTGGGCATATTCGAGGCTGGAATATCGCGCCCCGAGGAGATGCACAGACTGCAAAAAATAATCAACCCCACAATAGGTATCATCACCAACATCAGCGAAGCGCATCAGGAGAACTTCAGCAACATGCACGAGAAGTGTGCCGAGAAGCTGTCGCTGTTCAAGAATTGTGACATTATTATATATAATGGCGACGATGCTTTCATTGCAGAGTGTGTACGCCAGTCGCTAATCTCATCACGCGAGATTGCATGGTCGTGCAAGGACAGCGAACGCCCCCTCTACATCAGCGCCATAGAGAAAGGCACCGACAGCACAAAAATCACATACCGCTACCTGACTATCGAAAACAGTTACACAATACCGTTCGTTGACAATGCCTCGATAGAGGACTCCATCAACTGCCTGGCTGCGGCCCTATACCTGATGATTCCCGGCGAGACAATAGCCGAGCGTATGGCACGACTGGAGCCGGTAGCCATGCGACTCGAAGTGAAAGAGGGCATAAACAACTGCATACTAATCAACGATATATCAAACTCGGACACAGCCTCGCTGGACATTGCCCTCGACTTTATGGAGCGTCGATGCAGCGCAATGACTCACCTGAAACACACACTGATACTTTCGGACCTTAAAGAGACGGGGCAGGTTACACGTTCGCTCTACCGCACCGTGGCACGCTACATTGAAAAACGAGGCATACGAAAGCTCATAGGCATAGGAAACGACATAAGCAGCGAGGCGGCACGATTCGACAAACTGGAAATTGAGAAACACTTTTTTGCCACAGCCGAGGAGTTCATGGCATCGGAACAGTTTGCCGCAATGCGCGACGAGGTTATATTGATTAAAGGTTCGCCCGCATTCCGCTTCGAAGAGATTTCCGAAGCACTGGAGAAAAAGGTGCATCAGACTATACTCGAAGTGAACTTGAGCGCACTGCGCGAGAACCTGAACCACTACCGCAACATGCTGCGCCCCGACACGAAAATCATCTGTATGGTGAAGGCATCGGCATACGGCACAGGAGCATTGGAGGTGTCGCGCACACTACAGGAGAGCCACGTCAACTACCTTGCAGTGGCAGTGGTCGACGAGGGAGTGGAACTGCGCAAGGCAGGACTCACCACCGGCATTATAATAATGAACCCCGAGCCATGCTCGTTCCGTTCGCTGTTCAGTGCCAAGCTAGAACCTGAGGTTTACAGCTTCTCAATGCTGCGCGCACTGGTGCAGGCTGCCACACGCGAAGGAATAACCGACTACCCCATACACATAAAAATAGACACAGGCATGCACCGCCTGGGATTCTTACCCGAAGAGGTTCCCGCCCTTGTCGAGGAGCTGAAGAAGCAGTGCGCACTGACACCGCGTTCGGTATTCTCGCACTTCGCCGGCAGCGACTCCGACCTGTTCGACAGCTTCACCCGACAGCAGGTAGAGCGTTTCACCACAGCAGCCGACACACTGCAAAGCGCCTTCCCCCACCACATACTGCGACACATCTGCAACAGCGCAGGCATCGAGCGTTTCACCGACGAGCAGCACGACATGGTGCGACTGGGAATAGGACTCTACGGAATATCGCCCATCAGGGAGGATGCAAACCTGCAACCTGTTGCCACACTGAAGACCATCATACTGCACCTGCGCGATGTTCCCGCCGACGAAACAGTGGGATACAGCCGCCGCGGCACACTCACACGCCCATCGCGCATAGCAGCCCTGCCCATCGGCTACGCCGACGGACTGAACCGCAAACTGGGAAACAGACGCGGTTACTGCCTTGTCAACGGCAAGCCTGCGCCATACGTTGGAAACATCTGCATGGATGTGTGCATGGTAGACGTCACAGACATCGAATGTAAAGAGGGTGACACTGTGGAGATTTTCGGCAACAATCTGTCAATACACCGCCTGGCAGAATGGATGGACACAATCCCCTACGAAGTGCTTACAGCAGTATCCACCCGCATAAAAAGAGTCTACTACTGCGACTAAAAAAAAGAAGATACATACAATGAAACAGGATAACAGCAAAGAGATTTTCCCCATTGTCGACGAGAGTGGCACCACCATAGGCAAGGCCACAAGAGGCGAATGTCACAGTGGCAGCAAACTGCTGCACCCGGTAGTCCATCTTCATCTGTTTGATTCGGCAGGCAGAATATACCTGCAACAGCGCCCTCTGTGGAAAGATATTCAGCCCGGCAAGTGGGATACTGCCGTAGGCGGACACATCGACTATGGCGAAACGGTGGAAGAGGCGCTGCTGCGCGAAACACGAGAAGAGTTGGGGCTGACAGGAGTATCGACCACATTCCTAATGCAATATGTGTTTGAAAGTGAACGCGAAAAGGAGCTTGTTCATGTATTCCGTGCCACATACGATGGCGAAGTGCGCCCCAGCGACGAACTTGACGGTGGACGATTCTGGACAATGGATGAGTTGAACGACTCTTTTGGCAAAGGTGTGTTTACTCCTAATTTCGAGCAGGAGTTTCAGAAAATAGAAAAGTTACTTTAGAGAAAGGTTGTAGAAGTAGTAAAGACCTTTTACAGAATCAGGCTCCCCGCAGGGAGCCTGATTCTGTAAAACAACCGTCGGAATTAGATTGCTTTTAACGCATTGCAAGCGCACTGTTTTCAGCAGCCTCCATAATCTCGCGTTCACCCTCACCCTTGTCGTTGATGCCGCAAAGATGCAGAATTCCGTGGATGATTACACGATGAAGCTCCTGCTCGTACTCCACACCCAACTGCTCGCTGTTGCTACGGACTGTGTCAAGGCTGATAAAAAGGTCGCCGCTGATGGTGTCGCCTTCGGAATAGTCGAAAGTTATAATATCGGTATAATAGTCGTGCTGAAGATACTCCTTGTTTACCTCGAGAATCTTCTCGTCGTCGCAAAAGATATATGCAATGTCGCCACACTTCTTGCCATGCGACTGAGCAACTTTTTTTATCCACGCACTGGTGTCGCGTTTCTTGATGTCGGGCATCTTTGTACCCTCTGTCTGATAGCTTATCATAATTTAAAATTTATTTAAACACTCTGTCGAGTACTACATTGTCTTTCATGCTGATGATTTTTATGCTGATGCCATCCTTGTCGCTGCGCACATGCATCACATCCTCGTTGTCGTTGGTGATGATGGGATAGTCGTTGCCACGTTCGCCCTTTTCCACAAGTATGTGTCTGTGGGTGTGTCCCGAAATTACAAGGTCAACGCCTATTTCGTTGAAGAGAGGCTTGAAATGTTTCTCGAGTTCGGTGGCGGTGTACTCCTCGGGGATGTTGGGGTCGTCTGTGACGATGGGAGGAATGTGCATCAGCACAATCTTGTTCCTGGCAGCCTTGAAGCGCTTGGTGGCAGCCTCGTTGCGCAACCACTCTATCTGCTCCATGCGATACGCATCGTAGCAGTTCATGCCTGCGTAAACAGGCTGGGTGTCGGGTTTATCTTCGCCCGGATCTATCATTATAAGAGCTGTGTTGCCATAGTAAGCAATATTGTAGAAGCGGTTGTTGGGGCAACCGATGATGTTCATGTAGTTGCGTGTCAGCTTGCCGCGCATCTCATGGTTGCCACGAATGGAGATAAAAGGCTTGTTCTTGGCGAAGAGCTCTACCGAGGGGTCGATGTATCCGTAGTAGGGTGCCTCCTCCTTTTCGTAGTAGCTTATCATATCACCAAGATATACAACCATATCCACATTGTTCAGAGGAAACTTGCCGAGCAGATTCTTTACCTTTTTGGGGTTGTCGTGTCCGTCGTTCATCAGAACAAAAGAGAGGCTTTTCTGATTGGGGTTGAGCGTACTGAACTCTTCCCACGAAGTTGCTATGCTGTCGCCATATACAATATTGTAAGGACGATACTTTGTAATCTCTTTGGAAACAAGGCGATAGCGATATTTGGTAGCGGGGCGCAAGCCGCTTATGCGCACACGGTTCTCTTTGTTGTAGGCATCGTACTGACCCGAAAAGAGGGTTGCGAAACGCTGCGGTTTTGTCCACTTGTCGCCGATGACCTCAACCCACGAAAATGCCTCTTTCGAGGTTGTGAAATAGACTGTCACTTCGTCAGAGCCCATATTCTGAAGATAAGGACCGTGGTTGAAGCTGAAATCCTGAGCGCCTGCCAACGTACATAGAAGCAGCGCCATAATACCTAAGAATGTTCTTTTCATACTATTGTATTTTATCTGTTTTCAAAAGAATATATATGCGATTCCTATTGCAGCCAATATTCCTGCAAGGTCGGCTATGAGGCCACATGTCACAGCATGACGGGTCTTGCGTATGCCCACACTACCAAAATAGACGGCGAGAATGTAGAAGGTTGTATCGGTTGCACCCTGGAAAAGACAGGCAAGGCGTCCCACAAAGGAGTCAGCACCATAGGTTGTCATGGTGTCTATCATCAGTCCGCGCGCACCACTGCCGCTAAGAGGCTTCATGATGGCTGTCGGAAGGGCTGCCACGAAGTCTGTGTCGCCACCGAAAAATGCTATACATGCCGACACTCCGTCGATGAGCATGTCCATTGCCCCTGAAGCGCGGAAGACACCCACCGCCACCAATATTGCCACAAGGTAGGGTATTATTCTGACAGCTGTCGTGAATCCCTCTTTTGCACCCTCGATGAACGCTTCGTAAACGTTTATCTTCCTGAACATTCCGGCGAGGATGAAAATGATGATGATGGCAAAAAGTATAATGTTGGCAAGGGAAGTTGAAAGCACCTCGACCTCGGTCTTCGACAATTGCATAAAGCCCACCGTACCGGCAGCAACAAAGAGACATATTCCAAAAAGGAAGAGTATCATTGTGCGGTTAAACAGGTTGATACGCTGATAGATACTTGTCACCACAAGGCCCACCAGCGTTGCCACGGTGGTGGCAATGAGTATGGGAATAAAGACATCGGTAGGCTGTGCTGCACCCATCTGCGCACGATAGACCAGCACACTCATGGGAATGAGCGTCAGTCCCGATGTATTCAGCACCAGAAACATTATCATGGGGTTGGTGGCAGTGTCCTTCCTGTCGTTAAGCCCCTGAAGTTCCTGCATGGCTTTCAGCCCCATAGGCGTTGCGGCATTGTCGAGTCCCAGCATATTCGCCGCAAAGTTCATGAACATTGTACCTGTGACAGGATGCCCTTTGGGAATGTCAGGGAATATTTTTGAGAAGACAGGGGCAAGCATACGGGCAACGACATTCACAACACCACCCTTCTCACCTATCTTCAGGATTCCCATCCACAGCGACAGCACACCCGTCAGACCCAACGAAATTTCAAAAGCACTCTTTGCCGTTGTAAACGTCGAGTCCATTATGGCAGGAAAAATCTCCGTATCGCCCATGAAGAGCAAACGCACAAGGGCAATGGCAAATGCCACCAGAAAAAAAGCTATCCAAATGTAGTTAAGCACCATAGCAGTCTGTTACTTTGAAGCCTTCATAGAAGAACGTACCAGGAAGAGTATCAACAGGGTATATGCAGCAACAGCGCACCACGAACCGCCGAGGCTCTCGGCCCATGCAGCGTTCATAAAGTCGATGCCTGCGAACTTCAACGCAGCACTGACAACACCCATAAGCGCACCACCGGCAATGAATCCCGATGCCATCAGAGTACCCTTGTCGACACGTGCCTTGTTCAGAGCCTCGTCCTTGCTGCGACTGCCAACGTATGCGCTGATAGCACCACCGATGAGCAGCGGAGTGTTGAGTTCCAAAGGAATGAACATACCCAATGCAAAGGCAAGAGCAGGCACCTTGAAGTAGTTAAGCACCACAGCCAGCAGGGCACCTATGCCGTAGAGCAGCCAGGGAGCGCCTGCGCCCGACATCATAGGCTCGATGACAGCTGCCATCGCATTTGCCTGGGGAGCAGCCAGCTGTCCGCTGGTGAATCCGTAAGTCTTGTTAAGTATAATCATTACTCCACCGACAGTAGCAGCAGATATAAGCGTACCAAGGAACTTCCAGCCCTCTTGTTTCGAAGGAGTTGTACCCAGCCAGTAACCAATCTTGAGGTCGGTGATGAAGCCGCCTGCCATTGAAAGTGCCGTACACACAACACCGCCGATGATAAGCGCAGAAACCATACCCGAAGCACCGCTCATTCCTATTGAGACAAGAATAACGGAGGCAAGAATCAGTGTCATCAGCGTCATTCCCGACACAGGGTTGCTGCCAACAATGGCAATGGCATTGGCAGCAACGGTGGTAAAGAGGAACGCAATTACAGCCACCAGCAACAATCCCACCACTGCATGCAAAAGGTTGGGAGTGACTGTAGTGTAGAAGAAGACGAAAATAAGTATCAGAGTGATGATGGTGGCAGTGGCAATGAACTTCATGGGCAGGTCGCGCTGTGTACGCAAAACATTGATTTTTGCCTTGTTGTCGTTACCCTTGAGCTCTTTGGCAGCAAGGCCGACTGCGCCTTTTATTATGCCCCACGATTTAATGATGCCGATTATTCCGGCAGTAGCAATACCACCGATACCTATGTGACGGGCATACGTGCTGAAGATAGCCTCGGCACTCATACTGCCCACAGTGTCGGTTATGGCAGCGTTGCCGAACTGCAACACCTCGCCACCGAATATCACAGACATCAACGGAATGATGATGAACCACACAAGCAGCGAACCGGCACAAATGATGAGTGAATATTTGAGTCCCACAATATATCCAAGACCGAGAACAGCAGCACCTGTGTTAACTTTGAAAATCAATTTTGCCTTTTCGGCAACAGTCTCGCCAAAGGGCAGGATGCGGGTAGTCACCGTTTCGCTCCACCAACCGAGCGAAGCAACCACAAAGTCGTAAAGACCACCTATAAGACCAGCCAGAATAAGAGGCTTCGCCTGATTGCCGCCCTTTTCGCCCGACACAAGCACCTGTGTGGTGGCAGTAGCCTCGGGGAAAGGATACTTTCCGTGCATGTCGCTGACAAAATACTTGCGGAAGGGAATCAACAGCAAGATGCCAAGTGCGCCACCAAGCAACGAACTGAAGAACACCTCCATGAAGTTGACGGTAATCTCGGGATATTTATCCTGAAGAATATAGAGAGCCGGCAGAGTGAAAATGGCACCTGCAACAATAACTCCAGAACTTGAACCGATAGACTGAATGATGATATTCTCGCCCAACGCATTCTTGCGTTTGAAGGCTGATGAGAGTCCCACAGCTATAATAGCGATGGGGATAGCAGCTTCGAAAACCTGTCCCACCTTAAGGCCCAAATAGGCAGCAGCGGCAGAAAACAGAACAGCCATTAACAATCCCCAACATACAGACCACGCAGTGACCTCTTTGTAACATTTTTCGGGTGACATTACCGGGGTATATTTCTCACCCTCTTTCAGTTCGCGGCAAGCATTCTCGGGCAAGCCGAAATTCTCTTTATTCTCCATAGTACAATTCTTTTATGGCAAAGATAGTGCAAGGCGAGAGGAGAACAAAATAAACGGGTTTATTTTTTATCCCGAGCCAAAGTCTATCTTATTCAAAGATAGTACAAGCTGAGAGCAATACAAAAAAAAGCCGGCTTTTTTTTTATTGCCGAACTATCGTGCAAGCGAGAGCAATAGGCAAATTCATTTGCACATTGCCGAGCGCAGCCGATAGTCGACGTAGTCAACCCGAAGTCTATCTTATCAAAAAAACAACACAAGCCACTTTGGCAGCAGGCCACAGCCCACCTTGCCCCACAATACAAAAACTACACAAAACAGTGATAGAAAAGCCTCCCCAAAGCCCTCTACAATTCACACAACCACAAAGAGCACACCACAAAAAACCACACAAATAAAACAAACTTATTATCAGCCAAATAACCCCAAAAGAAGATATCAACAGGGTGTTGAAAATAAAAATAAAAAATAATTTATCATTTATTGTGGGGAATTGTGGGGAATTGTGTAATTTTGAAGCGAATATGCTAATTTAGGGAGAGAAGACTATGCGTTTCATCGGCAACATAGAGGCAAAAAGCGACAGCAAGGGACGAATTTTCGTTCCTGCAGGCTTCCGACGCACGTTGCAAACGGGCGGTGCCACCAAGCTGATGATGCGCAAAGACATATTCCAGGATTGCCTTGTACTCTACCCCGAAGAGAGCTGGAACGAGCAGCTGAACACACTGCGCAGCAAACTCGACAGATGGAATTCTCAGCACCAGATGATATTCCGTCAGTTTGTAGCCGACGTCGAGGAGATAAACATTGACAGCAACGGCAGAATACTCATTCCCAAGCGCTATCTGAAGATGGCAGGCATCATCCAGGAGGTGCGATTCATAGGCATGGATGACACGATAGAAATTTGGGCGAAAGAGAAACTTGAGCAACCATTCATGGATGCCGCAACATTCGGCAACGAGATTGAAAGAATAATGAGCGAAAAACAGAAAGAGGAACACAACAATGGCTGAAGAAATAGTATACCACACTCCGGTGATGCTTGAAGAGAGCGTCGAACGCATGGAAATAGGAAGTGACAGCATCTGCGCCGACCTCACATTCGGTGGCGGCGGACACTCACGCAAAATATTGTCGTATCTGGGCAAAGGCGGTCACCTCTACGGATTCGACCAGGATGCCGATGCCGAAAAGAATGCGCCCGACGACGACCGCTTCACATTCGTGCGAGGCAACTTCCGTTTCCTGCGCAACTTCATGCGCTACTACGAAGTGGATGGCCTCGACGCCATTCTTGCCGACCTCGGAGTATCGGGACACCACTTCGATGACGAAACCCGCGGCTTCTCTTTCCGTTTCGATGCCGACCTCGACATGCGCATGAACAAACGCGGAGGCGCAACGGCAGCCGACCTGCTGAACACAGCAAGCGAAGAGAAACTTGCCGAAATATTCAAACTCTACGGCGAGCTTAATTGCAGCCGCAAGTTAGCATCGGCAGTTGTCAAACGTCGCGCAACACAGCCATTCCGCCGCGTCAACGACCTGATAGAAACAGCCAAGCCCTTCTGTCCGCCACAACGCGAAAAGAAAGAGATGGCAAAAGTATTCCAGGCACTGCGCATCGAAATAAACCATGAGGTAGAAAGCCTCAAAGAGATGCTGCAACAGTGCAAAGAACTGCTCAAGCCCGGCGGACGACTGGTGGTGATTACCTACCACTCCATCGAAGACCGCATAGTGAAGAACTTTATGAAGAGCGGCAATATAGAGGGTAACATAGAGAAAGACTTCTTCGGACGCAGCACCTCGCCATTTGACACACAAAAGATGATAACCCCTACAGCTGAGGAGTTGGAAAGAAATCCCCGTTCGCGCAGCGCCAAACTGCGTATAGCGATAAAGAGAGAGGAGGAAGCACGATGACACAAGAGCAACAGCCGAAGAAAAAGAAAAAAGGGGGCTTTTTCTACAAGATATACAGCGGAAACATACTTCGCGACGAACGCTTGACCAAAAACGCAGGACTTTTCGCACTTGTATTGTTTTACGCCATAATATACGTAAGCAACCGCTACGCCTACCATCAGGAACTTCACAAAATAGCCGACCTCAAGGATGATGTAAAAATATTGAAATACGACATTCTAACCCGCCAAAGCGAACTCTCCGGCAAAGGTCGTCAATCGAACATAGAGAAATATGTAAAGGAGAGCGAGAGTGAACTGGGAATAGCCACCCGACCACCATTTTTAATAGAATAACAACCGATGTTTAAGAACCGAGAAGACTCCATATTCAGATTCAAACTGCTTGTAATCTTCTTCTTCACCATTTGGGCATTGCTCATATTGGCGAAAGCCCTTATAACCATGACCAAGGAGCGCGAACATTGGATGGAGAAGAAGAACAGATACATAAAATACGACATTCCGGTAAAGCCGCAACGCGGCAATATCTTCAGCGACAATGGCGAACTGCTGGCAAGCAGTCTGCCCCGCTATACCCTGCACATAGACTTCAAATATACCGACAAGCTCAACCCCAAGAAAGAAAAAGAGATACAGGCGTTGAAGGATTCCATTTGGGAGGCAGACATGAAGGAGCTGTGCAAAGGACTTAACAGCATATTCCCCGACTGGAGCGCATCACGATTCGAACAGCACTTGCGCAAAGGCAAACGCGAGGGCAAAAGATATTACAAGCTCTACCCCAAACGCATCTCCTACATACAGTACAAGGAGATGAAGAAGCTGCCCATCCTCAACCAGAAGAGCTACATCAGCGGAGCGCGCTGGGAATCGAGCATACAACGCGAGAAGCCATTCGGTTCACTTGCCAAACACACCCTCGGCACCTTGTGGGCCGAAAATGATTCGGCTTACAGAGGTCTTGAGCTGAAATATGATTCAATCCTGCGCGGCAAAAAGGGAGTACAGCACAGACAGCGCGTCGGCGAAGGCTACCTGAACATTATAGACGTACCTGCCGAGAATGGAGCCGACATTCAAACCACACTGAACGTAGAGATACAGGATATTTGCGAAACAGCATTGAGAAATGAACTGATGAAACTCGGTGCCGAGTCGGGTCGAGTGATACTGATGGAGGTGGAGACCGGCGACATAAAAGCCATAGTCAACCTGAAATACGCAGGCACAGACAACTACGAGGAGATGGAGAACTTCATGTACGAAGTAAGCTCGCCCGGTTCTATTTTCAAGACCATAGCACTGGCAGCAGCCTTCGAAGACAAACTGATAACCCCCAACGACTCAGTACCCCACCACAACAAACGACACATTTTCTACGGCAAAAGCCCCATCACCGACACGGGACACTACTCGAACGGTACCCCAAAGCTAAGCGTAGTGGAAGTAATGGAGCAATCGTCAAACATCGGAATGGGCGAGATTATCAACACCCGATACAAGAAGAACCCGAGGAAATTCGTTGAACGTCTGCGCAAAATGGGCGTCGAGGACAAATACGACCTGCTGAGTGGCGCACGAGGCCCCAAGATAAAGACTCCCGACGACAAAGGCTGGTCACTGATGGATCTCGTTTCAATGTCCTACGGTTATGTTATAGAAACTACTCCGCTGAACATGGTTACCTTCTACAACACCATAGCCAACGGCGGCAAGCAGATGAAACCCCGTCTGGTGAAACGCATAATGAAAGATGGCAACACCATTGAAGAGTTCGAACCCGAAGTGCTGCGCGAAGAGGCACTGAGCAAGCAGACTGTCAAAGACCTTCAGATGATACTCTACGAAGTTGTCAACGACAAGAACGGAACAGGGAAATGGGTAAAATCAGAGAAATTCCCCATCGCCGGAAAAACCGGAACCGCACGACGCGTAAAACCGGGTGTAGGATACAATTACTCGCCCATGAAGTATCTGCTCAGTTTCTGCGGATACTTCCCTGCAAATGAACCAAAATATACCTGTATAGTACAGATAATTAAAAGCGGTCCCGGCGGTGGTGGCACAACTTCGGGATTAGTATTCAAGGATATTGCCGAAAGAGTGATGGCAAAGAACCTGAGACTCGAGCTTGAAGCAGCCACTGATACCCTTAACGCACACGCGCCCATAATTAAAAATGGTAACCTGGGTTCGGTCAGTTACCTGCTCGACAAACTGGACATAGACACCGAGAACAACGTAGACGACTCGGAGGACGAAAAAATATGGGGAAAAACGACAGGCGAAGAGGGCAAGTTCAGTTTTGTTCCCAAAGATATGGGCAAAAACAGAGTGCCCGACGTCAAGGGTATGGGAGCGAAGGACGCTGTCTATCTGCTGAAACAGGCAGGTCTGAGAGTGGGACTGAGCGGATACGGACGAGTCGTAACACAAAGCCTTCCCGCAGGACAGACAGCCCAGAAAGGAGCCTATGTACAAATAACACTGAAACCATAAGAATAAAGAACAATAAATAAATCGGATGCACCATGAAACTGAGCAATCTGACAAGAAACATACAATTCATTCAGCTGATTCTGCCCAAGAACGAAGCTGAAATTACAGGCATCAACATTGACTCGCGCCAGGTAAAGAGTGGAGATATGTTCATTGCCATGCGTGGAACACAGGTCGACGGACACAAATACATAGCCTCAGCCGAGGAGAAGGGTGCGGCGGCAATCGTCTGCGAAACACTGCCCGAGCGCATAAACCCCGACGTTGCATACATCAAAGTAGCCGACAGCCAGGCAGTTGCAGGCAAACTGGCAACCATCTTCAACGGCGACCCCACACAGCGTCTGAAACTGGTTGGAGTTACCGGCACAAATGGTAAGACCACCATCGCCACACTGCTCTACCAGCTGTTCCGCGAAATGGGACACAAATGCGGACTGCTGTCCACCGTATGCAACTACATCGACGGCACAGCATACCCCTCGACCCACACAACCCCTGACGTAATATCGCTGAACAGCCTGCTTGGCAAGATGGCCGACGAAGGTTGCGAATATGTGTTCATGGAGGTGAGTTCGCACTCGCTGGCACAGGAGCGCGTAGGAGGTTTGCGTTTCGCAGGAGGTATTTTCACCAACCTCACACGCGACCACATAGACTTCCACAACACCATGGACGAATATCTCCGCTGCAAGAAAAGCTTTTTCGACAACCTGCCCTCCGATGCCTTTGCCATAACCAACATAGACGACAAGAATGGCCCTGTGATGGTGCAGAACACACGCGCCGACATCAAGAAGTACTCGGCACGTGCCATGGGCGACTACAAAGGAAGAATAGTGGAAACACACCTCGACGGAATGTTGCTGGAATTTAACCGCATAGAGTTCAACACACACCTGACGGGACGTTTCAACGTCAGCAACCTGCTCGCTATCTTTGCTGCAGCAGTGGAATTGGGCAAAGAGCCACAGGAGGTGTTGCGCGTTCTCAGCACACTGCGCCCCGTTTCGGGACGATTCGAGACACTGCACTCACCCGAAGGCTACACAGCCATTGTAGACTATGCACACACACCCGATGCCATAAAGAATGTACTTGGAACAGTGAACGAAGTGTTGCGCGGACGTGGCGGAATAATCACAGTGGTAGGCGCAGGTGGCAACCGCGACAAAGGCAAGCGCCCCATAATGGCACAAGAGGCCGTGAAGGCAAGCAGCCGAGTGATTATAACATCGGACAACCCCCGTTTCGAAGAACCGCAGGAGATTATTAATGACATGCTGGCAGGACTCGACGACGAACAGCGCAAGAAGGTAATCAGCATCATCGACCGCCGCGAGGCCATACGCACAGCATGCGCCCTTGCATCGAAAGGCGACGTAGTGGTGGTAGCCGGCAAAGGACACGAGGACTACCAGGAGATACAGGGCGTAAAGCACCATTTCGACGACAAAGAGGTGATACGCGAAATTTTCAACAGCTAAAAACACACTTGACAACCTATGCTCAATTATCTGTTCGACATACTGCAAAGCAACAACATACCCGGATGGCGTCTGTTCGGTTACACATCGTTCCGCGCCCTTGTAGCAATAGTTCTTGCACTGCTAATTTCATCCATTTTCGGAGAGTATTTCATTCGCTACTTCAGAAAAAGACAAATTTCCGAAACATTACGCGACCTTGACAAGACCAACCTGAAGGTGGGCGTACCCACAATGGGAGGAATCATCATCATAGTGGCGATACTGGTACCCTGTCTGCTGATAGGCCGACTGAACAACATCTACATGCTGCTGCTCATAATCACCACCGTATGGTTGGGAATCGTGGGCTTTGCCGACGACTATATAAAAACCTTCAAGAAGAATAAGGACGGAATTCCCGGAAAGGTAAAGGTTGCCGCACAGGTGGGACTTGGACTCTTCATAGGCCTGACGCTGTACTTCAGTCCACAGGCTGTAATGCGCGAAAATATAGCTATTGAAGGCACGGGCAGCAACATAGAGGTGCGCCACGAACCAAAAGCGAAGAAGGTGCTTAAGACCACTATACCTTTTATAAAAAGCCACAACCTCGACTACACAGAACTGACTTCAGTCTTTGGCGAGTATGCAAACGCAGCCGGCTGGGTGCTCTTCGTCATAGTGACGATATTCATTGTAACAGCAGTTTCCAACGGTGCCAACCTGAACGATGGAATGGACGGAATGCTGGCAGGAAATGCCGCCATCATAGGAGTGACGCTGGGAATCCTGGCCTACGTGTCGAGCCACGTCAACATGGCCGAATATCTGAATATAATGTTCCTTCCCGGCAGCGAAGAGGTGGTGATATTCACCTGCGCCTTCATAGGGGCAATGATTGGGTTCCTATGGTACAACGCATTCCCGGCACAGGTATTCATGGGCGATACAGGCAGTCTGACCATCGGAGGTATAATAGCAGTAATCGCAATCCTGATACACAAGGAGATACTGCTGGTGATACTCTGCGGCATATTGGTAGCAGAGAATCTGTCGGTGATATTACAGGTAGCATATTTCAAACAGGGCAAGAAGCGAGGCATCAAACAGAGAATATTCAAATGTACCCCGCTGCACCACCACTATACCATCAGCGACGAGAAGCTCGACAAAGAGAGTTCGTATCTGATAATGAAACCTTTGAAACCCATGCACGAGGCTAAGGTCACAGTCCGCTTCTGGATTGTTACGATAGTGCTGGCTGCAATCACCCTGATGACACTGAAAATAAGGTAAGAACATGGAAAAGAGAATAGCAATATTAGGAGCCGGCGAGAGTGGCTGCGGAGCAGCAGTGCTGGCAAAAAAGATAGGCTTCGACGTCTTTGTTTCGGACTTCGGTACCATTGCCGAACAGTACAAACAGATGCTCGACAGCCACAACATTGAGTGGGAGGAGAAACAGCACACCGAGGAGAAGATATTGAATGCGCAAGAGGTAATCAAAAGCCCCGGAATACCCAACGAAGCACCCATGGTGCGCAAGATTGCCGAGGCAGGAATACCCATTATCTCGGAGATTGAATTTGCCGGCAGATATACAAAAGCGAAAATGGTCTGCATCACCGGAAGCAACGGAAAGACCACTACAACATCACTCATCTATCATATTTTCCGCGAGGCAGGACTCAACGTAGGTCTTGCAGGCAACATAGGCAAGAGCCTTGCATTGCAGGTAGCCGAAGGCGACAAGGATTATTACATTGTGGAGCTTAGCAGTTTTCAGCTTGACAACATGTACGAGTTCCGCGTGAACGTGGCTGTGTTGATGAACATCACCCCCGACCACATGGATCGCTACGGATACGAAATGCAGAACTATGTAGATGCAAAATTCCGTATCCTGCGCAACCAGCAGCCCGAAGATGCCTTTATCTTCTGGAACGACGACCCCATCATACGCCGCGAGCTGGAGAAGTACCAGCATGGCAAGCTCTACCCCTTTGCCGAGAACAACGACGAGGGACTTGCAGCATACAGCGACGGTGAGAAGATAATTTTCACCGAGCCCACCCCCTTCAACATGGAGCAGGAGGAGTTGTCGCTCACAGGTAAGCACAACCTCTACAACTCGATGGCAGCCGGAATATCGGCAAACGTAGCCGGCATACGCAACGAGACTATAAAAGAGGCATTGAGCAGTTTCACAGGAGTGGAGCACCGTTTGGAGAAGGTTACTACCATCAACGGAGTCGAGTACATAAACGACTCGAAGGCGACCAATGTAAACAGCTGCTGGTATGCTCTGCAAAGCATGAAGAAAAATACAATACTTATTCTTGGCGGCAAGGACAAGGGCAACGACTACAGCGAGATTGCCGACCTTGTTCGCGAGAAATGCAGCGGACTTATCTTCCTTGGAGCCGACAACAGCAAACTGCAGGAGTTCTTTGGTGGCTTTGGTCTTCCCATCGCAGATGTGAAGTCCATGAAGGAGTGCATAGAGGCTGCGGCTGCAATGGCCGACGACGGCGAAACAGTATTGCTCAGCCCCTGCTGTGCCAGCTTCGACCTGTTCAAGAGCTACGAGGACCGCGGACGACAATTCAAAGAAGAGGTATTAAAATTGCAATAAAGTAAGAAGAGTTGTATAATGGGTAAAGGAATAGTAAAAAGACTGTTCAAAGGCGACAAAGTAATATGGATGGTTATCACCGTACTGTTTGCCCTGTCGTTTATCGAAGTATTCAGTGCCACAAGTACACTTGCCTACAAAGGCGACAGCTACTGGCAGCCTATCAGCATGCACGTCACATTCATGTTGGTGGGAGTGGCTGCCGCATGGATTGTACACAATATGCCTATGTTGTGGTTGAAGAACCTTGCAACCGCCGGCTATTGGACAGGAATAATATTCCTTGTGTGGGCGATGGTCGACGGTGTCAGCATAAACGGCGAGACACGATGGGTGCGACTCTTCGGAATTAATATTCAATCCTCCGAAGTTGCCCGTTTGGGACTGGTAATGCTTATTGCCAAATTACTGAGCGACGGACAAACCGAGGATGGTACAAGCAGCGATGTGATGAAGAAGGTGCTGATAGCCGCAGGACTTGTGTGCAGCCTCATCATCACCAGCAACCTTTCGACAGTCATACTCATCTGCTTCACTACCTACCTGATGCTGTTCATCGGCAAGATACCCGGCATACAGATGTGGAAACTGACCGGCGCCGGAGTGTTGGTGGGAGCAGTGGCATTCTGTGCCATTATGTTTACACCCGCAGATTTGGTAAAAAATACACCCTTTGATCGTCTGACCACATGGCGAGCCAGAATTGTGCGAAGCATCGACCCTGCCAGTGCCGAGAAGAACCAGAATGGCAACGACGAACAGAGAATGCACGCAAACATAGCCATCGCATCGAGCAGCGTCATTTGGGGAAAAGGCCCCGGCAACTCGGACCAGCGCGACTTTCTGCCACAGGCATTTTCGGACTTCATCTACGCCATTATAATAGAGGAGCTGGGACTTACGGTCGGAGGATTGGGAGTCATACTGCTGTACATGATACTTCTCTACCATACGGGGCAGATAGCCAAAAGCTGCGACGACCCGTTCGCCGCATATCTGATAATAGGCTCGGCACTGATGATAGTGATACAGGCAATGGCACACATGTCAATATCCGTAGGACTTGGCCCCGTAACCGGACAACCGTTGCCACTTGTCAGTCGAGGCGGAACCTCTATAGTCATCAACTGCATCTACATAGGTATGATACTATGTGTCAGCAGATACGCACGAGAAGCCAAAATAGCACGCGAACGAGCAAAAAACACAACACGAAGCAGTGCAGAACAGACAACTGCTGCGGCAGAAACAACAAAAGAATAACATGAAAAAGAACTACAGAATAATCATAAGCGGAGGAGGAACAGGAGGACACATCTTCCCTGCCCTCTCAATAGCCAATGCCATAAAAAGCAAACACCCCGAAGCTGAAATACTCTTTGTGGGTGCCGAAGGACGTATGGAGATGCAGCGCGTTCCCGAAGCAGGCTACCGCATCATAGGCCTGCCCATCATGGGTTTCGACAGAAAAAACCTGCTACGCAACATCAAGGTGCTGTGGAGACTGTTCAAGAGCCAGCGCATGGCTAAGAAGATTATCAAGGATTTTGCGCCACAGGTGGCAGTTGGTGTCGGCGGATATGCCAGCGGCCCCACGCTGAAGATGGCAGCCAAGATGAACATTCCCATCCTGATACAGGAACAGAACTGCTACGCAGGAGTAACCAACAAACTGCTGGCAAAGGATGCAAAAATGATATGTGTGGCATACGAAGGACTTGAGAGATTCTTCCCCCACGAGAAGTTAAAGATAACAGGCAATCCCGTACGCGCTACACTTCTCAACAACCGCGTCAGCCGAGCCGAATCGGCAGTTGCCATGAACCTCGACCCCGAAAAGCGCATCATTCTACTCGTAGGCGGCAGTCTTGGAGCCCGCAGTATGAACGAGAGTATGATAAGCTCGCTTCAACTGATAGCCGACAACCCCGATGTACAGTTTGTATGGCAGACCGGCAAATACTACTACAACGAAATAGTCGAAAGAGTGGAAAAAGCAGGTAAACCACAAAATCTGCAGATAACAGACTTTGTTTCGGACATGACTTCGGCACTCGGTGCTGCCGACCTTGTAATCTCGCGCGCCGGTGCAAGCTCAATCTCCGAATTTGCCCTCCTTGGCAAAGCCGTCATACTGGTACCCTCGCCCAACGTGGCCGAAGACCACCAGACAAAAAATGCAATGGCACTTGTCAAGAACGAAGCTGCAATATATGTTAGCGACAGCGAAGCAAAGGAAAAGCTAGTTTCAACAGCACTCTCCATCGTCAACGACAGCGAGAAGCTTGCACAACTGAGCAGCAACATTTCCAAAATGGCAAAGCCCAAGGCAGCCGAAGATATAGCCGAAGAGGTAATATTCCTTGCCGAAGCCTACAACGAAAAGGAGACACGACGCAAGAACGAGAACCTTAAGTGAGGCAAACGCGCAACGCCACACAAGAAACAGATAAAAGAACCACATACAACCACCCCGCAACAATGGAACTAAAAGATATAAAATCGATATACTTTCTGGGAGCCGGAGGCATAGGCATGAGCGCCCTTGTACGCTACTTCCTTGCCGAAGGTAAAAAGGTCGCAGGATATGACCGTACAGCATGCGCCCTCACCGACAGACTGATAGAAGAGGGGGCCGAACTGCACTTCGAAGAGAACCCCGAACTGATACCCGAGGAGTTCCGCGACAAGGCAACCACCCTTGTCATCTACACCCCTGCAATACCACGCGACCATGCCGAGTGGGAATACTTCCGCAACAACGGATTCGAAATAAAGAAACGTGCCGAAGTGCTCGGACTCATCACACGCGACAAACGTGGCTTGTGCATAGCCGGAACACATGGCAAGACCTCTACCTCTACAATGACCGCACACCTGATGCACCGCTCACATGTTGACAGTGCTGCATTCCTCGGCGGAATTTCAAAGAACTACCACAGCAATCTCATCCTCAGCGACAAGAGCGACTTTGTGGTGATAGAGGCAGACGAATACGACCGCTCATTCCTGCAGCTTACACCCTACATTGCAGTGGTAACTGCCACTGACCCCGACCATCTGGACATATATGGCACAAAGGAGAATTACCTCGAAGGATTTGCACAATTCACCGAGCGCATACGCAAGGATGGTTATCTGATAGTACACGAAGGGCTTGAACTGGTACCACGCCCTGCCGAGGGAGTAACCCTCTACACCTACGGACGCGAGAGTGGCGACTTTCATGCCGAGAACATACGCATAGGCGGCGGACGCATCCTCTTTGACTACGTATCGCCCTTCGGCACAATAAAGGATATTGAACCTGGCGTTCCCGTAAGCATAAACATAGACAATGGCATTGCAGCCATGGCTGTGTCGCAGTTGTGCGGCGCAACCGACGAAGAGTTGCGCGAAGCGATGGCCGACTTTGCAGGAGTGGAACGCCGATTCGACTTTAAACTGAAAAAAGAGAACATAGTGCTGTTGAGCGACTATGCCCACCACCCCGACGAAATAAAGGCATGTGCAAAATCGATGAAGGAGCTTTACGACGACCGTAAAATAACGGCAATGTTCCAGCCACACCTTTACAGCCGCACCAACGACTTCTACCGCGAATTTGCCGAAAGCCTCTCGCTCTTCGACGAGGTGATACTGCTTGATATCTACCCCGCCCGCGAACTCCCCATCCCCGGAGTGACCAGTAAACTCATCTACGACCTTATAGACGAGAAGGTGCAGAAGAGCATGTGCAGCCGTGCCGAGGCTGTCAACCTCATCAGGCAGAGAAAAGATGAGTTCGAAGTACTTATCTGCCTTGGTGCGGGCGACCTCGACAGTGACGTACCACAAATAACCGAAATACTGAGAGAATGTTAAAAAAGATATTCATAATAACCGCAGTCGTCTGTGCTACAGCATATCTGGTGCTGGCGCTCTTCTTCCTGAACAGCGCCCCGGGCGAAGCCAAATGCCGTGGTATAGATATTGTCATCACAGACAACGAGCAGCAGATACTCAGCAAGGAGAGTGTCGAGAGATACCTGAAACAAAAAGGACTCGACCCCAAAGGCAAGGCAATGGAGAATATTGTCAGTAGGGATATTGAAAACATGTTTAACGAACTCTCCATTGTAGAGAGCTGTCAATGCTTCAAGACTCACAAGAATCTGATAGGCATACACATCAGCTGCAAAAAACCTATAATACATGTCTTCGACAACAAAAGCGGAGAATATTATCTCGACAGTAACGGATCGGCAATCAGAAGTGTACAAAGCGCAATATACCTGCCCGTGGCTAGCGGCGAGATAAATGGCAAACAGACACAGGACGACCTGATAAAGATAGCCCTCTTCCTGCAGGAGAACCGATTCTGGCGCGAACAGATAGAACAGATACATGTAACCCCGAAACAGGAGATGATACTTGTTCCACGCGTAGGCAACCATCTGATAGAATTGGGCAAGGCTGACAATCTCGACAGCAAGCTCGACAAACTCAGGAGATTCTACCAGGAGGGACTGAACAAGATAGGATGGAACAAATACAGCAGACTCAACATCGAGTTTGACAAACAGGTAATCTGCACCAAGAAAGAGAAATAAAGCAGTCGGAGAGAGATAACTTGCAGAAAGAAACCTTCAACGAAAAAAGTTCAAAGAAATATGGCAAACAAGAATTATATAGTAGCACTGGAACTCGGCTCTTCAAAAGCGTCGGGAGCCATTGCCGTAGAAAACTACGAAGGAACAAACATCATAGCATACGCCAGCGAACCTGTGAACGGATTCATATCGAAAGGCGTTGTACGCAACATAGACGAAACAGGCAAATGCCTGACAAGCATCATAAACAAACTTGAGACACAGCTGGTCGGCGCAAACATAGGCAAAGCCTACATAGCCCTGAGCGGATTGTCGCTTAAGTCTGTAAAATCCACCGTCAGAAGGGAGTTTGGTGAATACACGAAAATTACACAGGAGATAATAGACTCGATGGCACTCGAGAATGATTATACTTTCACAGCACCCACAGACTACCAAAAGGTGCAGGTGATTACACAGGAATACAGGATGGGTGGCGACACAAGTCTCAACCCCATAGGCATGAGTGTGAAAAGCATTGAGAGCAACTACCTGAACATCATCATCAAGGAGCAATACATGCGACTGCTCGAAGAGAGCCTGAAACTTGCAAAAATAGAGATTGCCGACAGTTTCACTGCTGCCACCATCTGTGCGAATACCATTCTCAACGAGGATGAAAAACGCGACGGATGTGCTCTTGTAGACATTGGCGCGGAGACAACCACCGTCACAATATACAGCAACAATCTGTTGCGCAAACTATGCGTGCTGCCACTCGGAAGCGCAAACATCACACGCGACCTGCAAGCCGAACACATATCACAGGCTGATGCCGAAACACTGAAGATACACGCCGGCTACAAAGCTGAATCCTTTGGCGAAAGCAGCATCAGTGCTGAACTGCGCGACAACATCATAGGTGCCCGAATGATTGAAATACTGCAAAATGTAAACCACCAGATAAAGAATTCGGGTGAGAACATAAACAATGTAATATTCACCGGCGGTGGAGCAAAACTGAAAAACATTGAGAAACTGATTGCCGACACCCTGCCCGGAACAAGAATACGCATCGCAACCGACCCGTTTGTGGAATTCAATGTCGGCAACAACCTGCTACTGAAACGCGGCGAACCAAGCGCTACGCTGTTGGGACTGCTGAAGTGTGGCAAAGAAAACTGCTGTCAGGACCCTGCTCCCAAAGAGCAGCCTAAAATGCAGGATATTTTTGCCGAAGAACACAAAGAGGAACCGGCAGCAGTAAAACCCATAATAATAGAGGAGACAGAGATAAAAGAGGAAAAAGAAGAGCCTGAGAAGCCCGAGAAGGTGGAGAAACATGAAAAGCCCAAGAAACCAAAAACACCAAAAGATAAAAGCAGTAATTTCTTAGGCACTCTCTTCACCTCGTTCGGCGAAAAAGTAAAAAAGACAACCAAAGACTTTCTCGACAATGCCACCAGAGAGGACGAAGAGGACGATTACAACGACGAGAGCGGCATATAAAACAGCCTCCTGAAAACCAATAAAAGAACAGAACCATGAACGAAGAAGATAAAGATATATTGAGATTCGACATTCCCACCGATGCCCCACGCATAATAAAAGTCATTGGAGTAGGTGGTGGAGGCGGCAACGCAGTGCAGAACATGTACCGCGAGGGCATACACAACGTTTCATTCGTCATCTGCAACACCGATTCACAGGCACTTGCAAACTCACCAATACCCATAAAGGTGCAGCTTGGCGAGAAGATAACCGAAGGACTCGGAGCAGGTAACGACCCTGAAGTAGCCCGTCAGGCAGCCGAAGAGAGTCGCGAAGAGATAAAGAGCCTGTTCAACGATGGCACCAAAATGGTGTTCATCACAGCTGGTATGGGCGGCGGTACCGGTACCGGAGCAGCCCCCATCGTGGCCGAAATTGCCAAAGGGCTCGGCATTCTGACGATAGGTATCATCACCATTCCCTTCCGTTTCGAAATGGGAAACAAAATCAATCAGGCACTGAAGGGAGTGGCAGAGATTGCCAAACATGTGGACGCGCTGCTGGTAATAAACAACCAGCGTCTGCTCGACATCTACCCCGAGCTTGACCTCGAAGAGGGATTCCGCAAGGTAGACGAAGTGCTGACAACCGCCACCAAGAGCATCGCCGAAATCATCACAGCACGCGGAACCATCAACCTCGACTTCCGCGACGTCAGCAAGGTATTGAAAAACGGTGGTGTAGCCATCATGAGCTACGGCATCGACAAGGGCGAACAACGACTGGCATCAGCTTTTGAGAAAGCACTTCATTCACCCCTGCTCAACAACAACGACATATATAACTCGAAAAAGATACTCTTCAATATCTACTACAACCCCAACTACCCCATGAAGGTTGGCGAAATAGAGGAGGTGAACACATTCATGACACGCTTCACTGAAGAGGAAATTGAGGTAATATGGGGTATCAGCAAGGACTACAACCTTGATGAGGGTTCGGTGAAAGTAACTGTACTTGCCACAGGCTTTGGCATGCAGAACATTCCGGAGATACGTCCCTTGTTGAACGAACAAGAGAGAGAGAGCGAACTGCAAGAGCAGAAAATAAGAACAATGAAAGACACCTTCTACAAAGACGACTTCAAAGTGTATATATTTGAAGATGACGACCTTGACAACGAAGCTGTTATCGCATCTGTAGAGGTATCTCCCACACACAAACGTCTTGCCAAGGAGCTGCAACAGATAAAGAATAATTCAACGGCAGCAAAGGCAGAGCAGAGAAACGAAGAGAGAACCGAGAATATCAACGAAGAATAACCCATAAACAGCATTAAAATGGAACTTTTCGACATTATAAGCAACGACATCAAAGAGGCAATGAAGGCCAAGGACAAAGTGGCGCTCGACACATTACGCAACATTAAGAAGGCGCTGCTGGAGGCAAAAACCGCCCCCGGAGCAGGCGACAGCGTTGACGATGCAACTGCTACGAAGATTATTGGCAAACTTGCAAAGCAGGGACGCGAATCGGCTGCACTCTACGAAAGCCAGAACCGCCCCGACCTTGCACAGGAGGAGCTTGCGCAGGTGGCTGTACTCGAAAAATACCTTCCCAAGCAGATGAGCGAAGAAGAACTGACAGTGGCGCTGAAAGCCATCATTGCCGAGGTTGGCGCAACATCACCCCAGGAGATGGGCAAAGTGATGGGTGTTGCCACCAAGCAATTGGCAGGCAAAGCCGATGGTAAGGCTATCTCGGCAAAAGTTAAGGAGCTTTTGGCGTAAATGCATTTTGAAAAAGCTGATATGGAACTGACTATCCCTTTGATAGTCGGTTCCTTTTTTATGCCGGCAAGTAACGAGTTTGGGTTGAATTCATTATAATTACGGCGCCGGATGGATTTTTAGATTACTTCTGCTGATTATATACAGAAAAATAACTCTTTGGTCATCAACGACGTTAAGATAAACAGAAATAAGAATTACATCGCAGCCACCTCGCGTGTGCGGCGCGACTCACGAGCCTTGCGGACATACAACCTTACAACATCGTCGGGAAGATGGGAATTTGTGACAAAAGCCCTTGTGCGCTCGGGAAATTTATCCAGGGCTGTAGCAAGCAACCAGGCAACACCCATTCTCACATAATAGGGTGCGGCACCCTGCACCGTACCCTGTTGCGGAACAAGAGGCTTACCTCTTTCGGTGCGATATTCCGATTTTATGCTGCTGAAAGGGAGTTTGTCGATACGCCGGAAGAGAGGCTCCAGCCAATCGTCATTCAACAGATAACACATTGCCGTCACCAATGCGAAGCGCACCTCAAATTCCCGCTCCGAACTGAACCACTGCTGCAGAAAGCTCCAAAGAAGTCCCTTGTCGACACGAGCCATCCACTTTGCATGGGCGCAGTAGGAGTCGCACACAGCCCAGTTATCAATCATAGGGACATAGCGTTGCAGAAGGTTCAACCGCTGCTCGACAGAGCATTTTTCGTGATTGATGAGAAAGCCCCAGATGACAATCTCCTCGTGACAGAGTTCACCTCCAGCCTCCTCGAAACAGGCAATAACTTCGGCACCGCCGCGACATGTGCGCCACTCGCCATTGACACAGACCTCTGCACCCTCTTTTGACAGGGTAGCTGCCACATGTTTCATTTCAGGGGCATGAAGCCCCAGCACCCTCCGCCGAGGGAGGGCATTAACCACGCGCAGATGCCCGTCGCGATAGTGTTTATCGCTTCTGAAGCGTTCGCAGACAAGGGGTTCCAACAGATGCTGTATCATAGTCGTATTGCTGTTAAATGCCATCATTTTTTCAATCGTTTGCAAGACAAAGATAGCATTAAACGCGAGCATCGCAGACAAAGTGTAAGTTTTAATTAATAATATTTACAATTTTAACAACTTATTAGATAGTAACTCAAGAAAATTCGCGCTTTTATGCTAACTTTGCAAAAATATGGAATAGTGTGCATATAAAAAGAACAGGCACACAACAGAAAAACAGAACAAGAGCATAAAAAGCTATGAAATTTCCCGACCTACGTATAAAGAAACTCGATTGGTTCATCATCAAGAGTTTTCTTCTGCTGTTCTCGGCAACATTCTTTATATGCACATTCATCTTCATCATGCAATTCCTGTGGAGATGGGTGGATGAATTCGTAGGCAAAGGACTCGACATGTGGGTGATGGCACAATTCTTCTGGCTTGGCTCACTGACAATGATAGGACAATCGCTGCCACTGGCTATACTTCTTGCTGCACTTATGACCTTCGGCAACTTCGGCGAAAGGCTTGAACTGCTGTCGATGAAGGCTGCCGGAATCCCCCTGTTGCGCATTATGGCACCGCTGGTGGTGGTCTGCGCCATACTGGGCTGCATATCATTCTATTTCCAGAATGTAATAGGCCCCAGAGCGCAGGTGAAACTGTACACAGTGCTATACTCCATCAAACAGACATCGCCCGAACTTGAAATTCCCGAGGGTGTATTCTACGACCAGATTGAGGGTTACAACCTGTTCGTCAAGAAGAAGGACAAACAGACAGGCATGCTCTACAGAGTGATGATATACGACCTTACAAAAGGCTTTGAGAATGCCAATATCATAGTAGCCGACTCGGGAAAGATTGAGACCACAGCCGACCAGCAGCATCTGATGCTGAAGCTGTACAGCGGCGAGCGCTTTGCCAATGCCACAGAGTTGCAGGAGGATGCCAAAAAGAAAAATATCCCCTACACACGAGAGACATTCCGCGAGAAAATCATCGTGATAAACTTCGGCGGCGGATTCGACATGAAAGATGGTTCGTTCCTGAAGAAACAGGCTGCCAGCAAAAACATCATCGAGCTTAACCACTCGATTGACTCACTCACACACTACAACGACAGCATAGGCCGCAACAACTGGAAGGCAGCCATGCGCAATGCCTACCCCCAAAAGCTTCTTTTCAATAAAGACGACTCGACAGCACAGGAGAGAGACAAGATTTATGCCATAAACGCCGACAGCGTCTACGACAACTACTCGAAGCAGACAAAACTGAGAGTAAAGAGAGCTACACTTGAAAAGGTGGAGCAGTTGATGACCGACTACGAGATAAAAAGAAACATAATGCGTTCGCTCGACAAGGACCTGAACAAGCATTATATTTCGTGGTGGCAAAAAATCACGCTGTCACTCTCGTGCATAATATTCTTCTTTATCGGCGCGCCACTGGGAGCTATTGTAAAGAAGGGCGGACTGGGTTATCCGGTACTGATATCGGTTGCCATCTTCCTGCTCTACTACATATTCAACACCTCGGGCGAAAAGATGGTGAAGGAGAGCGAATGGCACACATGGTTCGGGTGCCTTATAAGCATGATGGTGCTGACGCCACTCGGCGCAATCTTCACCTACCAGTCGAACAAGGATTCAGCCATTTTCAACATGGATGCCTACAAAGCATTCTTCAGAAAGCTGTTGGGACTGCGCGAATCGCGTAATGTGACACTCAAAGAGGTTATCATCGAAGACCCCGACTACGCAGCCGACCACGCACAGTTGGAGAGTATAATAGACGAATGTCGTGAATACTCGACACAGTACCGCAAGAACAGCCTGCCCAACCCCATAAAGGTATTCTTCGACGAAACAGAGGAACTGCCCATAGAAAAGATGAGCGAAAGACTCGACGCATTGGTCGAAGAGATGGGTAACAGCAAGAACAGAAAAGTGATACAGCTGCTCAACGAATTCCCGGTGATGATGGTGGACGAGTTGCGCTCGCCGCTGAGAAAACGCTGGATGAACATATTGGCAATACTGCTGTTCCCGATAGGAATAATCATCTACCTGCGCAGCTGTAAGTTCCACAGACAGATATCACGTGACCTCAAAAAGATAAGGAACACCGCGCACACCCTCATAGAGAGAATGAAAAAAGAAAAACTAATATAAAAACCCACTACATACGAAATAATGGAAGATGTAAGATTGAGCAATATCGAAGAAGCAATTGAAGACTTTCGCGAAGGAAAGTTCGTCATTGTTGTCGACGACGAAGACCGTGAAAATGAAGGCGACTTTATAATCGCTGCCGAGAAGATAACCCCCGAAAAGGTGAACTTCATGCTGAAGCATGGACGCGGTGTATTATGCGCCCCAATAACAATGTCACGTTGCAAAGAACTGGAGCTGGAGCCTCAGGTGAACTCAAATACCAGCTTGCTGGGTACACCTTTCACTGTTACCGTCGACAAGATTGAGGGATGCAGCACAGGTGTTTCAGCCGCCGACCGTGCAGCAACCATACAGGCACTTGCCGACCCCTCAAGCACACCTGCAACTTTTGCACGTCCCGGACACATCAACCCCCTTTACGCACAGGACAAGGGAGTTTTGCGTCGCGCCGGACACACCGAGGCAAGTATCGATCTTGCCCGTCTGGCAGGTCTTAACCCCGCTGCCGCCCTCATCGAAATAATGAACGAGGATGGCACCATGGCACGTATGCCTGAGCTGATGAAACTTTCAGAGGAGTATGGAATGAAGATAATCTCCATCAGCGACCTTATAAAGTACCGTCTGAAGAAAGAGTCACTCGTGGAGATTGGCGAAGAGGTTGACATGCCCACAAAATATGGACATTTCCGCCTTATCCCCTTCATGCAGAAATCAACAGGCCTCGAACACATTGCCCTGATAAAGGGTACATGGAACGAGGACGAACCTATTCCCGTAAGAGTACACTCATCCTGCATGACAGGCGACATATTCGCATCGCAGCGTTGCGACTGCGGCGCACAGTTGCAGAAAGCCATGCAGCTCATCGAGGAGAATGGAAAAGGTGTAATCGTTTACCTCAATCAGGAGGGACGCGGCATTGGTCTTATGAACAAGATAAAGGCATACAAACTGCAGGAAGAGGGCATGGACACCGTTGACGCCAACATCTGTCTAGGCTTCAAGGCCGATGAAAGAGACTATGGCGTTGGAGCAGAGATTCTGCGCAAGGTGGGTGTACACAAGATGCAGCTCATCACCAACAACCCGGTGAAACGCATAGGACTCGAAAGCTACGGGCTCGAAATAGTAGAGATACTGAGCTGCGAGATTGAGCCCAACGAATTCAACTCGCGCTACCTCAGCACCAAAGCCCAGAGAATGGGACACACACTGCACATCGACGAAAAGAAATAATATACAACGATAGAAAAAGAACTACCTGTCGACAAAAGGAACTGAGAAGTACATCCACAGAAAACAAAAATGGGTAAAAGAAAATAAACATTAAATACTGAATATTATGAATCAATTATCAGACCGTCTGAACAGACTATCACCCTCGGCAACATTGGCTATGTCACAAAAGAGCCAGGAGCTAAAGGCACAAGGCGTTGATGTTATCAACATGAGTGTCGGCGAACCCGACTTCAACACCCCCGATGCTATTAAAGAGGCAGCCATAAAAGCGGTAAACGAGAACTTCTCTAGATACTCTCCCGTCCCTGGCTACCCCGCATTGCGCAATGCCATCGTCGAGAAGCTGAAAAAAGAGAACGGCCTCGAATATACAGCTGCACAGATCTCTGTATCAAACGGTGCCAAACAGTCAGTTTGCAACGCCATCATGGCACTTGTAAACCCCGGCGACGAGGTTATTGTACCTGCCCCATACTGGGTAAGCTACCCCGAAATGGTTAAATTGGCAGACGGTACACCCGTTACAATATATGCAGGCATCGAGCAGAACTTCAAGATAACAGCAGCACAGCTCGAAGCAGCCATCACCCCCAAGACAAAGATGCTTATTCTCTGCTCACCCTCTAACCCCACTGGTTCGGTATACAGCAAAGATGAACTGAAAGAACTTGCCGACGTACTTGCAAAATATCCCAATGTCTACATCGTCGCCGACGAGATCTACGAGCACATCAACTACATTGGCAAACACGAGAGCATTGCACAGTTCGACAATGTACGCGACAGAGTAATCATCGTGAACGGTGTATCAAAGGCATACGCAATGACAGGATGGCGCATTGGTTTCATCGCTGCTGCCGAGTGGATTGTAAAGGGCTGCAACAAGCTTCAGGGACAGTACACCAGTGGACCTTGCTCAGTGTCACAGATGGCATCGGTAGAGGCATACGTAGGTTCACAGGAGCCCGTAGCTGAGATGCAGAAGGCTTTCCAGCGTCGCCGCGACCTCATCGTGAAACTTGCAAAAGAGATTCCCGGTCTTGAGGTGAACGTACCCGAGGGAGCATTCTATCTCTTCCCCAAATGCAGCTCTTTCTACGGCAAGAGCTACAACGGCCAGACAATCAACAACTCGGACGACCTTGCAATGTATCTGCTGACAGAGGCTCACGTGGCAACAGTAGGCGGAACATCGTTCGGCGCACCCGACTGCTTCAGAATGAGCTACGCTACAAGCGACGAGAACATCATCGAAGCAATCAGAAGAATCAAAGAGGCACTTGCCAAATTGAACTAATCCTATAATATATAAAGGTAAAAAATAACCGCTCGGCATGTGCCGAGCGGTTATTTTTATATAGTCAACCACAATCACTATCCGACGAACCAACGTGCGCCCTTGCCGAAAATACGATATACAAGAGCCACGAATATCCACGATGCGGCAAACGCCACAATAGCAGCACAAGGAATCTGCAGGGGGATAGGAATATCCAATGCCCTTACAAGCAGCACCGAGGGACCGGTCAGGAAGAAGTGTACCATATATACGCCGAATCCGCACTTTGTGAGGTTGGCAAGCAGAGCCACAAGCCTTTCCGAGGTGACATTTACTGCCTTTGCCAGCATAAAGCAGGGGATAGTCATTAAAATGACATTCAGCGAATTGTAGGTAAGAAAGAGTTCAAACTGCTCGGCTGTCACATTCTCCAGGTCGCGCATGTGTATAAAACCGAAGTATGTTACAAGGAAACCTGCTACAAACATCGGCACTCCGTAACAGAGCAGCTGCATGCGGCTCCAGTTGTGGTGTCTCAGGTAGTGTCCCAGCAACAGATAACCGTTGAAGCCTGCAAAATAGTACAACATTCCGTATGCGTTCCACGAGCAGCTGCCCCACAGATATTCGGCAACAAACTCGTTGTAGTAGGGCAACAGCGCGGTCACTCCCCATGCAACAAGGAACCACAATTTTGCCCTCTCCGATGCCTTCTCCACCCATGCCGAGAAGATGGGCAGGTAGAGATACAATCCTATCAGCAGATAGATGTACCACATGTGTACAGCAGTCAGCGGATAGTTAAAGGGAATGTTGCAGATATATTCGGCACTTGCCGAGAAACTCTGACGCATAACCTCGTCACCGCCATAGGCAAAAAAGTCGATAAGTATCTGGGGAGAAAGCCCCATAAGGCCCGTCAGCCATGGGAAAATGGCATATATGAGCGACCATATAAGAAACGGAAAGAATACACGACTAATGCGCTTTTTGTAGAAGATTGAACTCTCTTCGCGCACAGGTAGCATCAGCGCACCGGTTATCATCACAAACAGCGGTACGCAGGGACGCAGAAAGGCACCCCACAAGGCACCCCACTGGGCTATTTCGGGAGGCGGATTGCCGCCGGGATAGAAGTTGAAGGGGTCGGCACAGTGGCAACATACTACCATGAACATCGCAAAAAGGCGTGCCACGTCGAGCCATACTATGCGATTGGTGGATATACTGTTTTTCATACTGTTTTTTTAATAAAAAGACCAATCGCGGCTACGCCCATCACAGGCACAACCGCGATTGATTATAGGGAATGGATTATTTTACCTCTTTTACAACAACCTTTTTCTTGTTGACAATGTAGATGCCGGGAGCGGTTATCTTCTCTATTCTGCGGCCTGTAAGGTCGTAGATAACCTGCTCGTCAGCAGCAGCCTCAACATCCTCGATGCCTGTCGATGCATCGTAGTAGAGTACAAGGTTGGAAGCGCTGCTGCTTGAACCGGGCAATGCACTGATGTTCATGGCAAAGGGAGCTATGGTGCCTGCCTGAACGGTCTTTACATACTTAGCATCATCCTGAACATAGGTATTGATGCGACAAGCTGTACCCACGTAAGAGATGAGAAGATAGTCGGTTGTCATATCCTCTTTGCTGCTTACAGCCACCTGCGCATTGGAAGCTACAGCCGTAACAGGCTTGCCACCTGCATACACAAACATGGGGGTGTTTACAGCGAAAGGAGCATAGGCAAGAGTCAGGGTATTTACGCCGTCGACT
>JAEIGA010001875.1_pt1 | contig 33431 bp, 39 predicted proteins | sample 9270691 | NCBI WGS metagenome assembly JAEIGA01 (sample SAMN17057246, study PRJNA624740) | gut metagenome | biome: biome; isolation source: fecal sample | host: Bos grunniens | place: China: Xizang | collected 2019 | reverse complement strand
TGTCCAAAGGGACATAAATACTTGTTGCATAGACAGGAGGTATTGTAATGAAAATGTATATTCCTTTTGGTGATTGGTCTGATGATGGTCACGGAAAATATGATAAGGTTTTAGTAGAAGCACCATCTATGCAATCCTTATATGATGCTCAAAAACGTATTTGTGCAAGATATGGAGAAAATTTTTTTGATGGTTATGCTGACCGTTATGAAGAACCGAATTTATCGGAGGTCATATGGCAGGCTTTAATTGATACAAAATACCCAATTGAAAGAATGATTCAGATTGAAGAAGTGAATGATTGGGATGGAATGAAATCTATTGAAGAAGCACTTGCGGCTGACCCTAACCCAGATGTTTGTCTTGAATTTGTTGAAGATACTTTTATTTGGTTACTCAATGCTTTTGGTGCTGAAATTACAAAACTTGAAGAATATGAGGGAATTCCAATGATTTGTAATTGGACTTGTCCGGGTTTTGAGACAGTTGGATACGGATGCTTTTATTGTTAGCTCGAAGGTTAAAATACTTTCGAGCATTTTTTCTTTATTGATTTTTATTCAAAAATATGGTATAATATTTATATAATTAAGAAAGGAATTTAGGAATATGGCTTACAAAGGAAGTATCGAACCAAATGTTAATACCAGTGTGGTATTTCCAGAACCAAAACGAAGAATGAATATATATAAAGTCACAGCTCATTATAGTGAAGATAGAAATCCTCTTATGAGAGTTATACTTGAGGCTGACTCTGATGCTATTATTAAGCCAACCGGTGATTGGAGTTTTAAAGTTAAAACGAGATTGAAATATTCTGAATTATTTAATGTCTTAATTCGACAGAATAGTTATAGATATACTAATTCAGGTAGATTATCAAATTTAAGAAGGGTATGGTGGTTTTAATGTTTAGCGAAGAGAAATTTGAAGCTTTGAACTTTTTAGATAAATATAAATATGAACCAGTAGTAGAAGAAGCTTTACATGAAGCGAAGAAGCCTCATTATATTCATAGTGACCGTTGGAGTATTATTTATGATATGATTGATGATGCTTTCCCAGAGTATAAGGGAACTAAAGTAGTGACTGGTTTAACTTATTTAGTTGAAGAAGGAAGATGTTAAATGAAATTGATTATGTTGTGCGGCCAAGGCAGTTCAGGTAAAAGTTATTTTGCTATGGAACTAAGAGATGCCTTAAAAGGTAAAGTCTGTTTGGTTAGAATGGACGATATTATAATTGAATCCAAGAAGTATGATATAGCTGAGTATGTTAATAGAATACAAAATGGATTAGATAATAATTTTGATTATGTAATTATGGATTTAGCTCATGATACCACTTTAGTCAGAACTGCAATTCTTGATATGCTAGATTTTGAAAATAAAGAAATTGATTTTATTACAATTTCTTTCAGACCGGGTATTGATGTAATAATCGAGCGTCAAAGAAAAAGGCAGTATCCTAGTGAACTATCTCCAGAACTTGAAGTAAAACTAAGAAGAATTTATACTTTTTTTGAGTATCCATCAAACAAAGAGTTTGAAAAATATAATTTTAATTCAATAAGTCATTTTGTAAGGAGTGAGTAATATGGTAGGTTGTATATTATTTAGAGGACAGCCATTTCATAACGGGCATATGAACATGGTTCAAAAAGCATTTAAAGATTGTCGTAAATGTGATTGTGATTTATATATTTTTGTAGGGAGTGCTGATAAGAGTGGTACTGTACGCAATCCATTACCGATTGAATTCCGAACTATGCTCATTGAGGGAGCTCTCCATGAAGAGTACGCTATGCAGGACCTGGCGCACATCCATGTTATTCCGATGTGTGATATGACTGATGAATCAGATAATAGTTATTCTTGGGGTAGATACTTATTTGTAAAAATGTTGTATTACACCAAAGATTCGGATATGACAATCTACTATAGCGACAGACCAGATATTATGCTGAATTGGTTTGACCAGCAGGATAGATGGTGCTTGCGTTTTAAATTCCTTGATAGATTTGAGGGAATTTCTGCAACTTTAGTTCGTAATTTAATTATGAATGATATGCCTGTTGATAAATACGTTCCACCTTTTGTGCATATGCATATAGAGGAGATTAAGAAGTATATGAAGGAGGCCGCATGCAAGTAAAAATTATGATTGAAGTACCTCTTGCTGACTTAGCTGAATATATGGTAAGTTATTTGGAGTGTAATGGCATTGCTTTAACTGTTGAACAAGCCAAGAAAACTTATGTGGAACAATTTTTAGCAGATAAAAATGATTATATTGACACAGATAAAATAACAGTATTTTTTGTGTAAGGAGGTAAATATGCCGGTTAATGATAACCTCGGAAAGAGAATGAAAGAATATTATGAAAATATTCCAAAAACAAAACTGATGCGAAGAACACCAGTAGCAATCAGAATAGATGGTAAGGCTTTCCATACCTTTACTCGTGGTATGAAGAGACCTTTTGATACAATTTTAATTAAATCAATGCAGGAGACTACTCGTTATCTTTGTGAGCATATTCAAGGATGTGTTCTTGGATACACTCAGTCTGACGAGATTACCCTTATTCTTGTAGATTATAGAAAGTTTGATAGTTCCGCTTGGTTTGACTATGAAGTGGAAAAACTTTGTTCTGTTTCTGCGAGCATGGCAACCATGGCTTTCAATAAAGCTTTCACAAATAATATTCATATGCTTATGACCCACTTCCATTGCGGTGAAGATATTGACTATGATATTGTAAAACAAGATTACGGTCTTACCGATGAAGACCTTGCTCTTGGTAGCGACTTCTGGGAAAATAGATGGACACTATACCAACAGAAAATGGGAACTGCAATGTTTGATGCTCGTTGTTTTAACATTCCAAAAGAAGAAGTAACTAATCTTATCTTTTGGCGCCAGCTCGATGCAACACGCAACTCCATTCAGATGGTAGGTCAGGCTTATTTCTCTCATGACCAGCTTGAGAATAAAAATCAAAATGATATTCAAGAAATGCTTTGGTCTACTTATGGTATTAACTGGAATGATTTTCCAACTCACCAAAAGAGAGGAACTTGCGTAGTTAGAAATGAAATTCTACTTGAGTATCTTGGCGATGGTCAAGTGAAAGCAGCTCTGCGCGATCCCGCTGGACCGCCCGGAGAGTGGATTATCGACAAAGAAATCCCCATTTTCAAAGGCGAAGGTAGAGATTATATCGAAGTCCTTGTTGAATATGTTGAGGATAAATAATCTTAATTGATTTTTTTATAAAAAAATGATATAATATATATACAAGGTTAATAAATAATCAAAAAAAGAAAGGAATAGGTACATAAAAATGTTAGGACAGAAAACAGTTCAAGTATCAGAAACACAAAATTTTCAGAATAAAATTGATGAATTGACAGGAGTAGCTGCAGCTTCAAGAGCCCTCATTGAGAATTCTATTGAGGACTTGAAGAAAAACAGTGCTGAAATGGAAAATCAGAAGAAAGGTATTGAATCTTTAATTGATGTTCTTACTGCAAAAAGAAATGCACTTGAAACAGCAATTATTCAGAATCAGGATTTTATTTCAAAACTGACAGATGCAGTTAATGCATAATGTAAGGGAGGAATGTGAATATGGCAAGATATGATGAGGATAATTATGGCGGTTCTCCAGTGAATCGCCAAAGAGACTTGGTATTATCTGTAAATGAATTTTGTTTTTTGCAGAATAAAACCAATGGTACGATTAAATCCCATGTTGGTCCGTTGACTATGACAATTAGTCAACAGGAAGCATTGGTTACATTTAATACCAAAACAAAGAAATTTGAAGAAACACAGGACTTTGAGAGAGCAAAACAGTTGTTTGTATCTGCACCGGAAGGTTGGTATGCAATCTTAAAGAATCCTACAACTGATAATCAGTATCCAGAAAGTGGTAAGGCAAACACTACTCCTACCACAATGAAAGTTGGTACTAAAGTAAATATTCCGGGCCCTATTTCAGTAGCATTATATCCGGGACAGATGGCAAAGGTAGTTCGTGGTCACAGACTTCGTTCTAACCAGTACTTGCTTGCTCGTGTATATGATGCCCAGGCCGCAAAATCCAACATGGAAAGTGCGACAATTGTAGATGCTGAAGGCAAGGAAGTTACCAAAAAAGCAGAAGATTATTTCATGGGTCAGTTGCTCGTTATCAAGGGAACAGAAGTATCTTTCTACGTTCCTCCAACAGGTATCGAAGTAATCCCAGTTGGTGGCAGAGGAGATGACTATGTACGAGACGCTGTTACTCTGGAGAGATTGGAGTACGCTATTCTTAAAGACGAGGATGGTGAAAAGAGATATGTTCATGGTCCGGCCGTGGTATTCCCGCAGCCAACAGAAACATTTACTGAAGCACCTAAAGGAGGTTCTATTTTCAGAGCCTTGGAGTTATCTCCGATTAGCGGTATTTACGTTAAGGTTATCGCTGCCTATAAGGACGAAGATGGAACTGAACACCCTGTTGGTGAAGAGTTATTTATCACAGGTAAAGAGCAGATGATTTATTATCCTCGCCCAGAACATGCGATGATTCAGTATGATGGTAAATATATGCATCATGCTATCGCAATTCCAGAAGGCGAAGGTAGATATATCCTTGACAGACTTACCGGAAAAATTAAGACCATTAAAGGTCCACAGATGTACTTACCAGACCCTCGTACAGAGGTAGTAGTTAAGAGAAAATTGACTGCTAAGGAATGTTCATTATTATATCCGGGCAATATGGAAGTTCTTGCATACAACGAAGCCATCTCTGAAAAAGCAATCGAAAGAATTGCGGCAAAGGGTATGACAAATTCTGTTGTTGATGCATTGAATTGTGCATATAGCACTTCTAATCAGGAAGGAACATTAGCTTTATTTGAGGCTGGTTCTAATATTAGTAGAGGTGTATCATATACAAAACCTCGTACAATTACTCTTGATACTAAATATGAGGGTGTTGTTGCGGTAGATGTATGGACTGGATATGCAATCAATGTTGTTTCTAAGTCTGGCGCTAGAGAGGTTGTAGTTGGACCGACTACACGCTTACTTGACTACGATGAAACACTCGAAGCAATGAGCTTGTCTACTGGCCGTCCTAAGACTACTGATTGTCTGTACACAACTGCATATTTGAGAGTAGAGAATAATAAGGTTTCTGACCTTATCAATCTTGAAACCAAGGATTTTGTAGGCGTACAGGTAAAAGTATCCTACTGCGTAAACTTCCTTGATGATTATAAGGATAAGTGGTTCTCAGTTGAAAACTACATTAAATACATGACAGACAGAATGCGTTCTCTGTTAAAGAGAGAGGTTAAGAACTATACTGTTCAGGAATTCTATGCGAAATCTACTGATATTATCAGAAATATCGTATTAGATAAGAAAACCAGTTCAGAAACTTCCAAAGATGCAAAATCTCACAATGGTCGTTTCTTCGCTGAGAACGGTATGTTGGTTCACGATGTGGAAGTATTGAGTGTTAAAGTTGACTCTGCAATCGCTGAATTGCTTGAAACACATCAGTATGAAATTATTAGTAAAACTCTCGAACTTTCTGATGCTGAAGCTAAGATGCAGGTAGTGAAAGCCCTTGCTGATGTAGAGAAGAAAGAGGCAGAATTGGCAAACGCTAACGCTCTATATAGATTAGAGTTAGACCAGAAGCTAAAAACAGAAAAGTTAGCTAAAGAAGAAGAGACTAAGGCTAAGATTCGTGCGGCTGCTGAGGCAGAAGCTAAGGCTAAAAAGGATTTACAGGAAGTATTAACTGAAATCCAAAGTGCGGAGCTGGCTCGTCAGAAGGCTGTGGTGGACGCAGAAGTTGCTAAAGCTAAGCAATTAGCAGCAATCGAAGCAGAAAAACAGAAAACATATGCTGAAACTGTGAAGTCTATTATGGCATCTGTAAGTCCTGACCTTGTTGCGGCATTATCTGCTAAGGCAAACGCTGACTTACTGGCTACTGCAACTAAGTCTATGAGTCCATATGCAATCGCTAGTGGTGAATCTGTGGCTGAAACTGTAGATAAGCTTATGAGAGGTACAACTCTTGAAGGTGTATTGACAGATATTGCAAAAGCTAAAAATGTCTAAGATATAAAAGATAGGGTGAGAGTAAAATCTCACCCTTGATTTTTTATTAAAATTTTGTTATAATATATATAGAAAATAAAGAAAGAGGTAAAAATCTTATGAAAATTATTGTTGTTGTAGATATGCAGAATGATTTCGTAACGGGTTGCTTGGGAAGTTCAGAAGCTCAAGCTATTGTTCCTGTAATGGTAGAAAGATTAAAGGAGTATGACAGTAGCGAGAATCTGGTTTTCTTCACAAAAGACACACATTACGATAATTACATGGATACTCAGGAAGGTAAGAATTTGCCAGTTCCTCATTGCATCGAAGGCACTCCAGGTTGGAGCATTGTAAAAGATATTTCCAGCTATGTGGATTATGGTAGCCGTTTTTGCACATATTCTGCGGCGGACGTTATCAAGAGCCGTGTACTTAAAAACACCTTTGGCTCAACTCAGTTAGCAGAAATTATTGAGGATATTGTAGCTGATGGTTCTGAGGATACTTATACTGTTGATGAAGTAATTTTCATGGGTGTTTGTACGGATATTTGTGTTATTTCTAATGTAATGCTTATTAAGGCTCATTGTCCAGAGTTGCTTGTTACTGTTGACGCATCTTGCTGCGCCGGTGTAACTCCAGAGTCTCACAAAAATGCTCTGGCCGCAATGAAAATGTGTCAGGTAAATGTTATCAATGAGTAACGAACAAATCGAATACTTAAAAAATAATGACATACCTTATTCTCCCGCCCTTTTTGCATTTGTAAACAGAAGTTTCAAAAGGTATTGTGCGACATTAAACTTGGCGGCATATCGTTCTTTGGGATGGGAGGATAGTGACCGTGTAGAAGAAATTTATTCAAGATTAAAAAGGAGTTAAGAATAAAATGATTAGAATTGGAGAATATATAATTGAGCAGGGTAGATTTCCGGATAATACTCTCTTAATGAAAATGCCCGATATGGCAACCCTTGAACAGCAGAAACAGTTAATCGTGTGGAACTATGAGAGTGATGCAGAGTTATTTACTCTTATCTGTTTAAAGAAATACTTTGTAGATTTACCACTTGTTTTATATATGCCTTACTGTCCTCATGCAAGACAGGACAGAGTAAAAACTCCACAGGACGTGTTTACTCTTAAATACTTCTGTGAAGTTATCAATGATTTGCACTTCCAGAGTGTAGTAATTGAAGACCCTCACAGCAATGTATGTACAGCTCTTTTAAACAATGTCATTGTAATTGATGCCAAGTGCCATATTGATGGAGTATTAAGTGTATTGAATAATGATGACCTTGTTATGTGCTATCCTGACGAGGGTGCTATGAAGCGCTATTCCGGCATGGTAAACAGACCTTATGCTTTTGGTGTTAAGAAGCGTAATTGGGAGAATGGAGAAATCCTTGGTCTTGACCTTATTAATGCTGATGTAGTAAAAGATAAAGACGTGCTTATCGTAGATGATATCTGTTCTCGAGGCGGCACTTTCTACCACACTGCTAAAGCCTTGAAAGAGGCGGGCGCAAAAGATGTTTACTTATATGTAACTCATTGCGAACAGACAATTTTCAAAGGTGAATTACTTGAAAGTGATTTGATTAAAAATATCTTTACAACAACCAGTATTTTCCCTTCAAATATCGAAAGAGGAAAAATTATTATTGTTCCATAAAAGTGTAAGGGCTCTGCGACCGGCAGAGCCTTTTTGATTTTTTATAAAAAAAATGTTATAATATATATATGAAATGAAGAAATATTAAAAAAGAGAGGTAGATACGATGTATAATCCATTACTTATGATTGACTTTTACAAAGCAACTCATGCTGAACAGTATCCAGAAGGAATGAAAATGATTTATAGTCCGGGAACTCCTCGTATGTCCCGTTTGGACGATGTGAAAGAAGTTGCGTACTTTGGCGGTCAGGCTTTTGCAAAGCAGACTTTAATTGACGCATTTAATGAAAATTTCTTCGGCAGACCAGAAGAGGAAGTAGTAGCTGAATATGATAGAATTTTAACTTACACTCTTGGTGCCGGAACTTATAATTCTGATAAAATTCGAGCATTGCATAGACTTGGTTATCTGCCGATTGCTCTTTATACGATTCCAGAAGGCAAGTCTACTGCTATTGGAGTACCTCAGAATGTATTTGTAAATACTCACCCAGATTTTGCATGGTTGACAAATACTTTGGAATCTATGTATTCTGCATATATTTGGCATATTCAGATTTCAGTGGAAGTAGGTAGAAGATATAGAGAAATCGTAGATGAATATGTTGCAAAAACTTGTGATGATGGTGTGCGCGCGGCTCGTATGCTTGGTGACTTTTCATTCAGAGGTCAGCATTCTCCAGAGTCTGCTATGAAATCTTCTGCAGGTTGGTTGCTTAGTTTCCTCAATACAGCAACTGTTCCGGCAATTATGTGGATGGAAGATTACTATAATTGCGATGTAACAGAAGATGAAGTTGGCTTCGGAGCTATTTCTACTGAGCACTCTGTAATGTGTAGCAACGCCGCAGTTGATGGTGATGAAATTACACAGGTTAAGAGATTGCTTACAGAAATTTATCCAAACCATAATTTCTCTATGGTATCTGATAGCTATGATTATTGGAACTTGGTTGACAATATTCTTCCTCAGTGCAAAGAGGAAATTTTAAATCACAATGGCTGCTTGTCCATTCGTGGCGATTCTGGAGACCCGGTTGAAGTTGTTACTCAGACAGTATTCCATCTTTGGGATACATTTGGTGGAACAGTAAACTCTAAGGGTTATAAAGTACTTGACCCTCATGTAAAAGCTATCTATGGTGACAGTATCACTCCTCAGAGATGTGAAGCAGTTTATAGAATTCTTGAAGAGAATGGTTTTTCTATTCAGAATGTAACTCTTGGCGTCGGTTCTTTTAGTTTTATGTGCTTAGAAACAATCGACAAAGATGCGGACTGGGGATATTATGCTACCCATCCAGCTGCTCCGAGACCGGCACCTAAGTATAATCCATACACTCGTGACACTTTTGGTTATGCTATTAAGGCTACCTATGGTGAAGATAAAGATGGTAATCCTGTAATGATTTACAAGCAGCCTAAAGCTTTGGCTTGGAAGAAATCTCAAAAAGGCTGTGTAATTGTTGCTCAGGATGGTCAGAGCTATACAGATGGTCATACTTTTGCTGAAGCTCATGGAGAGGGAGTAGAAAACTTACTTGAATTGGTATTTAAAGATGGTAAGATGGTTAAACAAATTTCTCTTAAAGAGGTAAGAGCAAATATGTATCCGGGAGGTTTCTAAAATGGTATCACATGTTAATGGAGATTTATTGAAAGTACAAAATGAACTTAACTTAACTGTAATTTGCCATCAGGTAAACTGTCAGGGAGTTATGGGGTCGGGTATCGCGAAGCAAATTCGCGATACATATCCGATTGTTTATGACAATTATAAAAAGAAATGTGACCTTATGATTAAGGCTGGTAGTAAAGAGCAAATGTTAGGCACTATTCAAATTGTAGCTTTATATGAAGATTATTATAATGAAATTAAGCATCCATGTGTATGCAATTTCTTTTCACAATATAATTACGGATATGATGGCCGCAGATATACTTCATATGATGCTTTTTGGTTGTGCTTAAATGAGTTAAAAAGAAGTCTACCAGAAGGTTCAACTATTGGTTTTCCGGCTCGTATCGGATGTGACAGAGGCGGGGCTAATTGGGCAGTTATTGAAAAAATGATTGAAGAAGTGCTTGGACAGGACTATTTTGTATATATTGTACATTATGACGGAGGTAAATAATGGGAAGAACTTATTATGAAGTAACAAAAATGAATGTTGAAGACCATATTGACCATATTGTAGATTGGATTAAAAAATATTTTGTTGAAAATGGTCCCAATAGCAAAGCAGTAATTGGTATCTCCGGAGGTAAAGATTCTACAATTGCGGCCGCCCTGTGTGTCCGAGCACTAGGTGCACACCGAGTAATTGGAGTAATGATGCCGGACGGCTCTCAGAAAGATATTGAAGATTCTCATAGAGTGGTAAAAGCATTGCATATTCCATTTATTGAGGTTAATATTGGTCCGGCTGTAAGTAAGCTGTATGAATGCATTGATATAGCCTATGATTATAAGAAAGATATTTCTGATAATCCGGTCGTGTATTCTAATACCCCAGCCCGCATTAGAATGACTACTCTTTATGCAATTTCCGCAGATGTTGGTGGTCGTGTTTGCAATACCTGTAATTTATCCGAAGATTATGTAGGTTACTCTACTAAATTCGGCGATGCCGCAGGTGATTTCTCTCCTTTATCTGAATACACTGTAAGAGACTTGATGATTATTGGAGATGCTTTAGATGAAATTCCAAATGACCTTATCCATAAAAAGCCGGCAGATGGTATGTGCGGTAAAACTGATGAAGATAATTTAGGTTTTACTTATGATACGCTTGATAGCTACATTTTAAATGGGGTTATTCCTTGCTATGATGAGTATCAGAAGATTGTTGAATTAAATAAACGCAATCAGCATAAGTTACAAAAAATGCCAATCTGTAGAAGATATAGTGGTAAAGAAGAGCGTTGGCACTTTTAAATAAGAGAAGGAGAGTTAGAAATAACTCTCCTTTTTGATTTTTTATAAAAAAAATGATATAATATATATATGATAAAGATAAGAAATAGAAAAAGAAAGGATAGTGATAAATATGGCAACTTATGCATTGTCTGATTTACATGGTTGTTTAGCTTTTTATAAAGCAATTAAAGAATTTTTACAACCAGAAGATAAAGTATATTTTTTAGGTGATGCCGGCGATAGAGGTCCGCATCCTTGGGAAACTATCAAAGCGATTGCAAAAGACCCTCAGTTCGTGTATATTAAAGGAAACCACGAAGATATGTTAACTGATGCAATGGAAGAGGTACTTAGAGATGTAAGAGGAACTCGTCCAATTTATCTTTTAGGTTCAAACGGCGGATATGGAACTCTTGAAGAGTGGGAAGCTGATGGTGCTAAAAGAGAATGGATGGACTGGCTTAACAGTCTTCCTGTTCACGAAGAATATGTAAGACCAGATGGTAAAAAAGTAATGTTATCTCATGCTGGTTATACTCCAACTTCAAGCGGTAAACTTCCTTGGGGTGATGATTTGATTTGGTCTCGTGACCACTTCTACGACCCTTGGGACGAAGAATTACCAGATGTTTATGTAGTTCATGGTCACACTCCAACTCCTATAATGGATAAATACTGTTATGGATTAGAAAAAGGAGCTACTCAGAAAGCTGGGGCGCTAGTATATTGCGAAGGTCATAAATTTGATATCGACAATGGAGCAGTATTTACTGGATGGTGTACGTTATTTAACCTTGATACATTTGAAAGTATTGTTTTTCAAGGTGGCGTCACAGAAATCGGCCTTGAGTAATAAAAATCTTAATTGATTTTTTATAAAAAAAATGATATAATATATATATAAGTTAAGGAAAAAACACAAAGGGAAGTGAGAAGATGGAATGGGTAGAAAGATGGTAACGCATGACTTTTATTGTATTTGCTGCGGAAAGAAGGGTATTCCAGTAGCACGAAATAGAGGTCATCAGCATGGTAAACTTCACATGAAGAAATTATTTTGTTTAACTTGTCAGAAAGAAGTAAATCATGTAGAATGTAAGAATTATGAAGATGTTTTAGAGTTTAGAGAAAAATTTGAACGAGGTGATTACGAAGATGCAGCGAAAGAATCTATTTCTCATGTGCGGGACTCCGGGGTCAGGTAAATCTACTTGGGTTCGTAAACAAATCGAAGAGAGTAATGTAAAAAGCGTTCATATCTCCAGAGATGAAATTCGCTTTGCTATGGTTGGCGAAGATGAAGATTATTTTGCGAGAGAAACTGAAGTTTTTAATGCTTTTTGTTCCAAAATTCAAGAAGTTCTTGAGGAAGAGGAAGCAGCTAATATATATGTAGATGCTACTCATTTAAATGAGAAAGCAAGAAATAAGGTGCTTGACAGATTGGATTTAAGAAATGCTGATTTATATGCAGTTGATTTTAATATGCCACTTGATGTCTGCATCAAACAAAATGCTTTGCGTTCCGGTCGAGCATTCGTACCGGTTAGCCAAGTTCGTCGTATGTGGTACAGCTATGACGCACCCGCAGAAAACGAAAAATATAAATATACTGTGTTACACGCAGTAGCTCAAGAGGAAAAGGAGGACAACTAAAATGGCGAAAGTGTGGTTCAGCTCAGATACCCACTTCTGTCACGACAGAGCCTTTGTCTATGAGCCTCGCGGTTTCAAAAGTGTCCAAGAGATGAATGAAGCTATTGTAGAAAGATGGAATTCGGTGGTTGCGCCCGACGATGAAGTGTATCTTCTGGGTGACATAATGCTGAATGATAATGATGTCGGCATGGAGTATCTCAAAAAGCTCAACGGCAAAATTTCTATCTTGCGAGGAAATCATGACACGAACAGTCGAATTAAGTTGTACGATACAGCTGACAACGTGGTTGACTGTAAGTCATATGCTCAGGTTGTGAACATCAACGGGTATAATTTTTACATTAGTCATTATCCAACAATGACTTCTAACTTAGATAACGATGCTCCATTAAAGAGACATGTTATCAACTTGTACGGACATACACATCAAACGGGTAACTTCTATCAAGACATTCCTTTCATGTATCATGTGGGAATGGACTCACATAATTGTTATCCAGTCGAGATTACTCAGATAATCGAAGACATTAAAGTGAAAGTTGATGAGTGTTATGCTCAACTTTAATAAATGGCACATTGAAAAAATAATAAAGAGAGAAAAAGGAGAAAAGAAGAATGCCTAGTTTTTTAATTCCAACATTATCCATTGTATTTGCAGTATTTTTTGCAATTATCCTTGTAATTGCTCTGATTAAGAGCTGCTGGAAAGTAGCCGGTACAAATGAGGTACTCATTGTTTCTGGTTTAGGAAAGGTTAAGACTCGTAGCGGTGGCGGTATTTTCGTAATTCCTCTTGTTCAGAAGACTCAGAAAATGACTCTTGAGAACATTCAGGTTGACTTTACTTCCAGAAATGAAATTCCTACTAAAGATGCTATTCATGTATTAGTAGATGCGGTAGCCAACATGGCGATTTCTATTGACCCTGAACGTCAGAAAATTGCGGCAAGCAAGTTTGCTGGTTATTCAATTCAGCAGATTCGTGATATCGTAATTCCGGTACTTGAAGGTAATATCCGTGAAATCATTTCTCAGACAATGTTTGAAGACTTGATTCGTGGTGACAAGAAAGTATTCGCTGAAAGAATTCAGGAAAATGTTACTCCTAACTTAGCTGACTTAGGTATCGACCTTACAACTTTCAACATCCAGAACTTCTCTGATAAGAACGGTGTAATTCGTGACTTAGGTATCGAGAACATCGAGAAGATTAAGAAGGAAGCATCTATCGCAGCTGCTAAGGCTAAGGCTGAAGTTGCTGTGGCACAGGCTCAGGCTGACAAGGATGCTAATGATGCGAAGGTTGCGGCTGCTACTGAAATCGCTGAAAAGCAGAACCAGTTTGCAATTCGTAAAGCTGAGTTACAGAAGCAGGCTGATACAGAGCAGGCTAAGGCTGACGCTGCTAAGCAGATTGAGGCTGAGAACCAGAGACGTGAGCAGGAAATTGCAACTGCAAACGCTAACCTTGCTCGTCAGGAGAAAGAAATTGAGTTACAGGAAAGAGCTGTAGCTATCAAAGAAAAGGCATTGGAAGCTGAAATCAAGAAAACTGCTGAAGCTCGTAAGTACGCAGAACAGCAGGAAGCAGATGCTAAGTTGTACGCAACTCAGAAGGCTGCAGAAGCTGACCTCTTCGAGCGTCAGAGACAGGCAGAAGCTGCTAAGATTGAGGCTGAAAAGAAAGCTGAAGCTGACCTTGCATTAGCAAATGCGGAAGCCGCTGCGAAGAAAGCATTGGCTGAGGCTGTTAAAGCAGAAGGTGAAGCTCAGGCGGCTGCTGAGAAGGCAAAAGGTCTTGCTGAAGCTGAAGCTATCAAGGCTAAGTTACAGGCAGAGGCTGATGGTCTTCGTGAGAAGGCAGAGGCTATGAAACAGTACGGTGACGCTGCTATGGCAGATATGCAGATGGAAGCTATCAAGTTATACTTTGAACAGTTACCTGCAATCGCTAAGGCAGTTGGTGAAGGATATCAGGGTGTTGACAAGATTGTTATGCTTGGAAGTGATTCCGGACAGCTTGCTAACAACATCATGAGCACAACAACTCAGATTTCTGAGGGACTTAACCAGTCTATCGGCATTGACCTTAAGGGTCTGTTAAGCGGTATGCTTGGTGCAAAGATTGTTTCCGGCAACGAAGATAACGCCTAATACATATAAGGGGGTGTGACGCAAGTCATACTTCCTTTTTTTTATGCAATTTTATATCGTGACTATCCTTGGCGACCGTTGTCGGTCAAAAATCGCCTATAGGAAAATTTTTGGCAAAATGCACCAGATTGACTTTTGCATATTTTTTTGGTATAATGATAATATATATCAATAAGGAGGATAACACTATGAATACACAACCTAATTTTGTATGGGATGAAAACTCTGGAACTGCAATTTGTGCTTTATATGATAAACAAACTTCAAAGACATATGTCGGTGCCGCTACTTGTCACCCAGAAGATAAGGATTTTATGAGTGAGAAAACTGGATGTGAAATCGCGTTCCGCAGAGCAAAAATCGCATTCCTTAGAGGATTAAGAGATGAGCAGAAATGTCAGTATCAGGCTCTTAATCACGTATATCATACAATGAATAGAAGTAAACACTTCAATCCAAAAAGCTACGAAAATAAGATGTTGCAACGTCATCTTCACGCAATTGAATTTGACTTAGCTACAACTAAGTCCATGCTAGCTAGCGAATTACAAGATTTGAGAACAATCATCGAAGAAAAAGATAAATTCTATAAAAGAACTCGTGCAAGAAGAGATTTGGCCCAATATAATTAATTTATAAGCCACTTTATTCAGAAGAAATGAAAGAGAAATTTCAAAGGGGTGATTTTTTATAGAACTATTTATTTTAGGTATGCTATTTGCACAGTTCTGTCTCCCTCTATTGGACGAATTATTGTCCGTAATTCTCACCCGCATGGAAGTTTCAAAGGGGAAAATGAGTTTAGAATTAACGAAACTCAATGGTCAAATTCAAGATGCGGCCATCGCTAATGAAACCCCACCAGCGAATCCTATTGGTTTTGTTTATACACCACCAGCAGAGGAATATGAGGACGACGAAGAGGAGGAATAGTACATATGGTGAAGTTTTATGACACAAGTGCTCTATTGAAAAAGGTGGACACTTTATTTGAGACAGGTGAACGATTTGCGGTTTCGTCTGTTACGCTCGATGAATTGGAGAATATTAAGACTGCTTTTAACAAAGATGCAGACGTAAAATATTCAGCAAGAAAGTTATTAAGAGAAATGGATGCTCATATTAATGATTTTGACATTGTTCTCTTTGAAGACAGAATGCTTAAACCAATTACTAAAATTCATTTGAGCATTACAAATGACATAAAAATTCTAAGTTGTGCAATAAGTTATGCAAAGAACAACAAAGTAGAGGTTGAATTCGTTACAAACGATTTAATCTTAAAAGTGTTAGCAAGAATGTTCTTTAAAGTTACTTCCGTTGATGAAGATGAGCAAGATGATTATACTGGATATTTAGATTTATGTCTTTCCGATGATGAAATGAATGACTTATATTCTAATCCAAATAAGAACCTTTTTAATTTAAAAGTAAATCAATATTTCATTGTTCGTAATCAGGCAAGAGAAATTGTTGATAGACTTGTTTGGACTGGTGCAACATATCGTAACTTGCAATTTAACAATTTTAACTCAAAATGGTTTGGTGAGGTGAAGCCTCTTAAAGGGGATATATACCAACAGCTAGCATTTGATAGTTTGAACAATAATAAAATCACTATGATTAAAGGCCCTGCGGGAACCGGTAAAACGTACATCGCGCTGGGCTATTTGTTGCACAAACTTGAAAAAGGCAAAATTGACAAAATCATTGTATTTTGTAATACTGTTGCAACTAAAAACTCCGCTAAACTGGGATTTTATCCTGGAACGAGAGATGAAAAGCTGTTAGACTCACAAATCGGTAACTTGTTAAGTAGTAAACTAGGTGGTCGAATTGAGGTTGAGCGAATGATTTATGAAGAAAAAATTGTATTGCTCCCACTTTCCGATATTCGTGGCTATGACACGACTGGTATGCGCGCTGGAATTTATATTTCAGAGGCCCAGAACCTAGATATCTCATTAATGAAATTAGCTTTACAGCGTATTGGCGAAGATAGTATCTGTATCATCGATGGCGATGCAAAGACCCAGGTTGATGATATTAACTTTGCTGGAAGTAATAATGGTATGCGTCGTGCCTCAAAGGTTTTTAGAGACACTGATGTATATGGAGAAGTTGAATTAAAAAATATTCATCGTTCAAAGATTGCGAGAATCGCTGAAAAAATGTAAAATATTAAAAGATTATGCAGATTATTCTGCATAGTCTTTTTTTATTGCTCAAAATTAAAGGAGGGTATTATGGCTACTGTTGAAAACAAAATTTGGTCATATCTCAAAGAAAAAGGACTAAATGATTACGGAATTGCCGGCCTTATGGGCAACCTTTACGCAGAGTCTGGTCTTAATTCAAAAAACCTTCAGAATACATATGAGAAGAGCTTGGGGTTAAGTGATGCTGCTTACACGGCCGCAGTAGACAACGGCTCATATACCAACTTCGTTAAAGATAAAGCGGGGTATGGATTGGCTCAATGGACCTACTGGAGCAGAAAACAGAACCTGTTAAACTTTGCTAATGGCGAAGGAAAATCAATTGGAGACTTAGATATGCAACTTGATTTCTTATATAAGGAATTGAGTGAGGGATACAAAGCTTCAGTTTTAGATGTATTATGCAATGCTAAATCTGTTCTTGAGGCTTCCAATGTTGTTTTATTAAAGTTTGAAAGACCGGCCGACCAAGGAATGGCAGTTCAAAACAAAAGAGCAAGTTATGGACAAAGATACTATGACCAATTTGCAACAAAGAAAGAAGAAAGCAAAGAAGAAGTAAAAGGAGGAAATGGCAATATGAAATACAGTTCATCAAATAAACCGGCTGTGTGCATGCAAACAAATAGCTCTTGCTATATGGGTACTCGTACAATGACAGTTAAGGGCATATTATGGCACAGTACTGGCGCAAATAATCCAAACTTAAAACGCTACGTACAACCAAGTTCTAATGACGCTCAGTATGACTACTGGATGAAAGTTCTTGGTAAAAATACCGCGGGAACAGACTGGAATCACACCAAACAAAATGCAGGTTTAAATGCTTGGATTGGTAAATTAGCAGATGGTTCTGTTACATCTATTCAATCAATGCCTTGGAATTATCGTCCATGGGGTTGTGGTTCAGGTTCAAAAGGTTCTTTAAATACTGGTTGGATTCAATTTGAAATTTGCGAAGATGCATTAAATGATAAAAATTATTTCAATGCTGTTTATAAAGAAGCTTGTGAATTAACAGCTTATTTATGTGTATTATATGGATTAGACCCAAAAGGCACAGTAACAGTAAGTGGCGTAAAAGTACCTGTTATTACTTGTCACTGTGAAGCTCATTCTTTAGGATTTGCTTCTAATCATGGAGATGTAATGCACTGGTTTAAAAAATATGGTAAAACTATGGATAGTGTTCGTAATGACGTTGCTAAGTTAATCAATGGGAATGTTAAAGAAGAGGCTATTCCGGTTAAACCAGCAGAAACTAAAGAAATGTATAGAGTTCGTAAAAGTTGGGATGATGCAAAATCTCAAAAAGGCGCTTATACAAATCTTGAAAACGCTAAGAAATGTTGCGACACAGCTGGCGCAGGTTATGAAGTATATAACTCAAAGGGCGAAGCAGTTTATCCTAAAGCAGTAATCACTCCAGTTACTCCGGCTCCAACTCAAGCACCAAAAGATGAAACATTAGACCCAGGAGACGTAATTAAACTGAAAGCTGGTGCTAAATATACATCCGGTAAAGAAATTCCGGCTTGGGTTCTTAACTCAAAGCTTTATGTAAGACAAGTTAGAGAGAATGGAGATGTAGTATTCTCAACTGTTAAGACAGGTGCAATTACAGGTGTCGTACAACAGAAATGGATTTTAGACCATGATGATAGCAATGGTTCTTTCCAACCTTATATGGTTAGAATCAATGCAAGTATTTTAAATGTGCGCGCGGGCGCAGGAACGAACTACAAAATCAATACAACCGTGAAGAAGGGTGAAGCTTACACTATTGTTGCAGTTAAAAACAACTGGGGTAAACTGAAATCTGGAGCTGGTTGGATTAGTCTAGCATATACTCAGAGGGTTTAAGATATGGCAACAAGAAGAAGAAAAAAAAGTTCAAGACAAGAATTCTCTAAGTGGTTGCTTGTGCAAGAAACAGCTTTAATTTGGATTGTAACTATTGTTTTCCTTGTTCTTGCATTTGTATGTATTAAAAACCAGTATTTTGGTGAGCTTCCTTGGTTAACTGCTATGGCAGCTTTTCCTTGGACAGCATATGGCGTAAGCCAGGCTTTCTACTATAAAAAAGCGGAAAGAGAAAACACCAAAGGTGGAATCAAATACGAAACCACTATGGCAGAATATAGTGACGATATCGACGCAGTCGGTTAATTTTAAGGCTTATAGATTTTTTAATCTATAAGCCTTTTTTTATTTGTATTTGCCTGTTTTTAGCTTGATTTTTCAAAAAAAATATGGTATACTATACTTATAAATAAAAATCTTAACAAATTTAAAAGAGAGTCTTGATAAAATAATTATTAAAACTGTTCTAAAAAATTTATTAATTGATTATTTATAAAAAATATGATATAATATTAGAGAAGTAAAAAAGAGATTAAAATTGAAAGGAGTAACTATATGTCTGATAATTATGGTATAAAAGACATACGAACTCTTGAAGGTATTGAGGCGATTCGTCTTAGACCGGGTATGTATATCGGCTCGGTTGGACCTGCGGGAGTGAGACATATTACTCTGGAAATCATCTCAAATGCGGTCGATGAGTACCTTAATGGACATTGTACTGAGTGTTCTGTTGAGGTTGGTGACCTTGAGAAAGGCGAATTCATTGTCATCTCAGATAATGGACGTGGAGTTCCTTTCGGTAAAGCAGAAGATGGTTCAGAGACATTAGTAAATATTTATACTAAGTTGCATACAGGTGCTAAGTTTGATAGTGACGGAAAGACTGGGTATAATACTTCTGGTGGTATGAATGGTGTTGGTGCGAAAGCTACAAACGCATTGTCTGAGTGTTTTAGTGTATCATCTGTAAGAGATGGTAAGCATGCGATGGCAAGTTTCTCAAAGGGCGAGCTTGTAAAATATAGCGAAGAACCTTGGAGAGAAGGAGAGCATGGAACATCAATTCAGTTTAGACCAGATAAAGAAATTTTTAAAGAAGGTATTCAGCTTGAATATGATGCTTTAAGAAAGCAGTTACAGGAATTAGCTTACTTATCACCAGGACTTGTGTTTAAATTTACTTTCCAAGATAAACCAACAGAAACAATTTATTCTGAAAGAGGAATTTTGGATTATATTGAAAACTTAAATAAAAGCGATAGACTGACTTCTATTTTTTATACAGAAACTAAAGAGGATAGAGTTGGAGTTAAGTTAGCAATGATGTATAATGATAGTTATACAGACACATATAAGTTGTATACAAACTCAATTCCTAATACAAGTGGTACTCACTTAACAGGTTTTAGAACAGCGTTAACTTCAGCCATCAACGCATATGCGCGAGACAATAAACTTATCAAAGAGAAAGATGCAAATATTACTGGTGATGAATTAAAAGAAGGATTAGTTTTAGTCTTATCTTTCATTATGCCAGACCCAGTATTCTCCGGTCAGACAAAAGAGGTTTTAAGTTCTGGCGAGGCTCGTGGTGTAGTTCAGAGATTAGTTTCTAAAGAAATTAAAGTTTGGCTTGATAGCAATCCAAAAGATGCGAAAGCAATCGTTGATAAAGCGTTGTTAGCTCGTATGGCTAGGGAAAAAGCTAAGAAGGCTAAAGAGACAGTTCGTAAAACTGATACCAAGAGAAGAACAGTATTGCCGGGAACATTGGCAGATGCAAGTTCAAAAAATCGTGCAGAATGTGAAGTTTTTATCGTAGAGGGTAAATCTGCGGCAGGTAGTACAAAGGAAGCTAGAAACCGCCTTACACAGGCCGTTTTTCCGGTTCGTGGTAAGATTTTGAACGTTGAAAAAGTAGATTTGCATAAAGCACTTAAAAACGCAGAAATCAATGGAATGGTTGATGCTTTTGGTTTAGAAATTAAAGATAATAGAGTTATCGTAGATAAAACTAAGTTGAGATATGGTAAATATATTATCACAGCCGATGCGGACGTTGATGGTAGTCATATTCGTTCATTATTCTTAACTTTCATTTGGAAGTTCTGCCCTGAGTTAATCATTGATGGTTATATTTATGCGGCAGTTCCACCTCTTTATAAAGTTACTCAAGGTACAAAAATCCAATACTTAAAAGATGATGCAGCTCTTGAAAAGTTCAGAAAGACTAATACAAAGAGTTTTGAACTTGGACGTATGAAAGGTCTTGGTGAGATGGACCCGGACGAAATGGCAGAAACAGTTATGAATCCGGAAACAAGAACTTTAAAACAAATTACAATGGATGATGCAGAAGCAGCCGCTCGCGTATTCATCAATTTAATGGGTGAGAGTGTTGACCCTCGTAAAAAGTTCATTGAAGAGAATGCTTGGAGAGCAAACATTGACGTATAATGAAGCTAAATATTTAGTTATTGGAGTTGAAGACGGCTGGATTTATGTTAATTCAGCCGTTTGGAAAGATTATCTTGTAGCAAAAGAGATTGTAAAGGAAGTGGAAAAATAAAATGAAAATTCAAACAGTAGAATGTTGTCCAAAAGATACAATAGTCATTCGATTTAAAATGGTTGAAGATTATGATATGGAATTTATTTCCAATGTTTTGAAAAATATACAAAGTACATTGCCTGACAACCCAGTTGTTTTTGTTCCAGAGAATCTAATTGAAGATATTACTGTAATATCTTCTCATCCCAAATATTTGGAAAAGGGAGTTTTGTGTGAAGGTACGCCCGCACCCGATTATCCATTTCCTTCACCAAGTACAGGAGGTAGAGATTTATGGTAATTTATACTGATGGGTCTTGTTTGGCGAACGGAAAAGCAGTCAACTCTGGCGGCTTCGGGGTAGTAGTACTTGACAATGATGAAAATTTAGTATATACTTATAGTAAGAGAAGTGAGAATACAACTAATAATAGAGAAGAACTTAAAGCTATATTATATAGTATGTTAAATCATGGAGTAAATAGTAATAAATATGAATTTAGTCAAATAGAACCACCTATTGTATATAGTGATTCTGCTTATTGTGTTAATACATTTAATGAATGGATGTTTAACTGGGCTAGAAACGGTTGGACTAAATCAGATAAAAAAACTCCAGAAAACTTAGATTTAATTCAAGCTTATTATGATTGGTATCAAAAAGGTTATAGAATTGATTTAAGAAAAGTAAAGGGTCATGCCGGAGTAAAATGGAATGAAATGGCAGATAAACTTGCTACTGGAGCGATTAAACCAACAGGGAGGATTAACTAATGGGTGATATTATACAGGTGCCGATTACAGAAGAAGTCGAACAAAGTATGCTTGATTATGGTATGAGTATTATTACTGACCGAGCTTTACCATCTGCGGAAGATGGTTTAAAGCCAGTTAATAGACGTATTTTGTACGATATGTTCGATAAAGGTTACTTTTTTAATAAGAAATTTGTAAAATGTGCTCAGCCAGTCGGTGACACAATGGGTCGTTTTCATCCTCATGGTGACAGTTCAATTTATGGTGCTTTAGCATGGATGTCACAGTCTTGGAATATGCGTTATCCGTTGATTGCATGGCATGGTAATAATGGTTCTCGTGATGGCGATGAACCAGCAGCATATAGATATACAGAGTGTAAGCTTTCTAAGTTTGGTGAGGAAATGCTTGCAGATATTAAAAAGAATACAGTAGATTGGCAAAATGCTTATACTGATGAAGAGCAGGAGCCTATTTACTTACCAGGACGTATTCCTAACTTAATTGTTAATGGTACTTCTGGTATTGCGTGGGCGATGGCTTGTTCATTCGCACCTCATAATTTGACTGAAGTTATGAATGCGGCAGTTCATGTGCTGGAGAACCCAGATTGCGAAGTTAAGTCGATTTTAGACTATATCACAGGACCGGATTTTCCAACAGGTGGATTGATTATTAATAAAGATGAGTTACCTGCGGCCTACCTTACTGGTAAAGGTAGAGCGAGAATTCGTGGTGAATATAAAATTGAGAGTGATAAAAAGGGTGACTCTATTGTATTTACATCAATTCCTTATAAGGTGTCAAAAGAAGATTTAACAGTTAAAATTGATACTTTATGCGAGGAAGGAAAGATTGCTGGAATTGCAACGATTCGTGATGAAAGTACAAAGGATGGAGTGCGCTTTGTTATTGAGCTCGAAAAATCTACGAGTGCAGATGTTGTATTGTCTAAATTGTTTAAATTAACACCTTTGGAGAATACTTACAGTTTCAATCAGGTTGCTTTGATTGATAAAAAACCTCGTTTATTAAATATTAAACAGTTGCTTGAGAGTTATATCGCTCATCAGAGAGACGTACTTTTAAGAAAAACTGCTTATGATATGGAAAAAATTAAAGCAAGAATTCATATTTTAGAGGGATTGTTAAAGGCTCTTGAAGATATTGATAATATTATTGCTTTGATTAAGAAATCAGCTTCTAAGGCAGATGCAAGAACTTCTTTAATGGAGAAATATAGTTTCTCAGAAGTACAAGCAAATGCTATTTTGGATATGAAACTTTCTCGTTTAACTAAGTTAGAAACTGTTGAAGTTCAGGCTGAAATGGATGAAAAGAAAGCTAAAGTAATTGAATTGCAGGGCATTTTAGATAATCCAGTTCCTGAGTTAAAGAGAATTTTCCATGAGGTAAGAGATACTTATGGAGACGAGCGTCGTTCAACCATTACTCAAGTTGAAACGACTAAAGAGGAAAAAGAAATTGAATTTGTTGAACCAGAGAAATGTGTTGTTGTAATGACAGAGGGCGGTTTAATTAAACGAGTTCCAAGTACCTCTTTTAGAACCCAGAAGAGAAATGGCAAAGGTATTAAAACTCAAGATGATATTACTAATGCAGTAATTCGTACTAATACCATTGATTCATTGATGATTTTCACAAATAAGGGTAAGATGTATCGTCTATTGGTAAATGATGTACCAGTAGGAACAAATGCAACTAAAGGACAGTCTATTCGTTCATTAGTTGCAATGGACGCAGATGAAGAACCACAGGTAATCTATTCAATTTATAGAGATACAGATGCAAAATATGTTTTATTCGTAACTAAGAATGGTCTTGTTAAGAAAACTGCTTTGGAAGAGTATGTAAAAACTAAGAAAAAGACAGGTATTGCGGCAATCACTATTAAAGATGGCGATGAACTTGCGGCAGTTTCTCTTGTAAAAGATGAGCCTTTAATCTTAGTAACTGCTAAAGGTATGGCTATTAAGTTTGGTTCAAATGAAATCTCTGCAACATCAAGAACAACTTCTGGAGTTAAAGGAATTTCTCTAAATGATGAAGATTATGTTGTGGCGGCATTGCCTATTCGTAACGCAACAGACAGTTTAGCAGTATTTACTGAGTCAGGCTTAGGTAAGAAAGTTCCACTGACAGAATTTATTACTCAGAGACGTAGTGGCAAGGGTATCATATGCTACAAACCAGCGGATAATACGGGCGACTTAATCGCGGCCGCACTTGTTTCTGATGAAGATAATTTATTAGTTTGTGGATTACCAAGTTCAATTTGTATTTCAGCAACAGAAATACCTGAGTTGGGTAGAACCTCTCTTGGTAATCAAATTATAAAAGGTAGTAAGATACTTTCAGTTTCGAAGGTATAGATTATAAGGGGAAATGTAATAGTTTCCCCTTATTGATTTTTTTGAAAAAAATTGTTATAATATATATGTAAGAGTTAATAAAGAGGTAAAAGAAAACTATGATTAAGAAACAAATGGAAACGTTAATTGAGAAACTTAATTATGCAACTCTTGAATACGACACTGGAAATCCAATTATGTCCGATGAAGAGTGGGACAATATGTATTTTGAATTGATTTCTTTAGAACTTGAGTCGGGAATTTATTTACCTAATTCTCCAACTCAGAGAATTCATTATGCTGTAGTTAATCAGCTAGAAAAGATTGAGCACAATCATAAAATGCTTTCTCTTGAAAAAACTAAGGAAATTGATGCTATAAATTCATTTGTTGGCAAACAACTTTATCTTGCTATGTGTAAAATGGATGGTTTAACTTGTTCTGTTAGATATGTAGATGGTAAGTTGGTAAGTGCAGAAACACGCGGTAATGGACTTATTGGAGAAAACATTCTTCATAATGCTATGGTCATTCCATCTATTCCTAAGAGAATTAAATACAAGAAAGAACTTGTGTTAGATGGCGAAATCATTTGTACCTACCTTGATTTTGAAAAGTTTAATGAAGAATATAAAAATCCTCGTAACTTTGCAGCCGGAAGTATTCGACTATTAGATGCGAGGGAATGTCAAAAACGTAACTTGAAGTTCGTCGTGTGGGATGTAATTAAAGGATTTGAACACGTTGATAATTGTGATTTGAATTATTTACTTGGTTTGGTAGACCATTTAGGCTTTATTACTGTACCTCGTATCGTTGGACGCACTGAAGTTACTGAAGATTTGATTGAAACAATCAAGAATTTGGCAAAAGAATACTCTTACCCTATTGATGGTGCCGTATTTAAATTCAATGACATTGCATATGGAAAAAGCTTAGGAGAAACTTCCCATCATTTCAAAAATGCTATGGCGTTTAAGTTTTATGATGAAATGTATCCAACAGTATTGCAAAATATTGAGTGGACAATGGGTAGAACAGGTGTTCTTACTCCAATCGCAGTTTTCCAACCAATAGATGTTGATGGTTCAACCGTTGAACGTGCAAGTATGCACAATATCAGCGTAATGCGGGAGCTATTGGGAGATAATGCCCATGTCGGACAAAGAGTTGAAGTTTTCAAAGCCAACATGATTATACCACAAATCGGAACCGCCGATAAAGAGTCTCACGGGGAGGAAGTGTTTGAAATTCCAACAACCTGCCCGATTTGCGGAAGTCCTACGGTGCAACGTACAGATATTGACTCAACAGTTTTATTCTGTACGAATGATATGTGCGAGGGGAAACTCATTAATAAATTAGACCATTTCTGCGGAAAAAGTGGATTAGACATTAAAGGCTTGTCTACGGCAACTTTAGAAAAACTGATGGATTGGGGCTGGGTATCTAGCATAGTGGATATTTATAATCTGCGTGACCACGGAAAAGAGTGGATGTCTAAACCTGGTTTTGGATTGAAATCAGTTTCTAATGTATTGAATGCTATTGAAGCGTCCAAAAATTGTACTTTACAGGCTTTTATATGTGCGTTGGGAATACCTCTTATTGGCTCTTCAGCCTCAAAAGATTTATGTAAACATTTTTCTACTTGGGGTGAATTTAGAGATGCTGTTAGCTCTAATTTCAAATTTTATACACTAAATGGCTTCGGTTATGAAATGGACAGAGCAATTTGTAATTTCGATTATACTATTGCAGACATTTTAGCAAAAGAATATTTGAATATCCAAGAAGTTGCTCGTTCAGAAAAATCGACGACTGGTTCCAATGGGTCGAAATCTTTGGACGGCGTGACAGTCGTTATTACGGGTAAATTAACCCAGTTTAAAAATAGAAGTGCCTTACAAGATGAGATTGAAAGTCGTGGAGGAAAAGTTGCTGGTTCTGTAAGTAAGAATACAAAATACTTAATCAACAACGATAATACTTCTAGTTCTGCCAAGAATTTATCTGCTCAGAAACTGGGTATACCCGTTCTGACTGAATTGGAATTTATGGAACAATTCTTGACAAATTGAAAAATTTTTCGTATAATATAAATATAAAGATTAAGGAAAAAGATTTTTATGAAGAGAAAAGAGAGAAGAAATCTTGCTCGACAGATTGTTGAGTGCGAACAGATTATAGCCAATAGTTCTGATAAAGCGGAAATTCAGAAGGCGCAAGGTACTATATTGACACTATCTCGCAAAATCACAAGTTTGGAAGATATGATGGAAATAGACGTGCTGGTTCAAGAATTGCTTGAACAGAAAAATTAAAAAATTCTTGACTTTATGAAAATTTTTTGATATAATGTTTATATAAGCTGAAAATGCTTAAAGATACAAACTAAACAAAAAATATTTTATTTAAAAGGAGACTATTGTTATGGCAATGAAAGAAAACTCAAAGAAAGTATTAAATTATTTAAAGGATATCAACGGTGACCAGGTTACTTCTGCAGACGTTGCTGAGGCACTTGGATTAGAAAAGCGTCAGGTAGACGGCATCTTCACTTCTGCTATCCAGAGAAAGGGTCTTGGTGTTCGTACACCTGCTGAAATCGAGCTTGAGGATGGAACTCACAAACAGGTTAAGTTCTTATCTTTGACTGCTGAAGGTATGGCATTTGACCCAGACGCAACTGACGCTGAGTAATAGATTGTTAGCAGCTGAGGGGTAGTAAGTTATTGCTACCCCTCTTTTTTACTCTATGTTAATAGCGTTAGGAATTATCCTTGGTCTTTCGATTGGCGCAGTTTCAGTATATTTTGTAATGCGTCCAAAAATGAAGGCTGCGCAACAGCTAGACCAAGAGATAATAGAAAAAAACAATGAAATGAATAAGCGTTGGGAGAGCATGTCTGCAGAAGTCTCTGCGATGAAAATGCAACGTGAACAATTAAATAAATCTATTGAGGATTTACTTAATACCCAACAGAAAAGTGCAAACGCAGTATATGAAGCTTGTATGAATGAAATGCAAGAGAAATTATCAACTGCGGCAGAGCTAGCCAGTAAGAAATATGAGGCTAGTGAAAAAGAAGCTCAAGAGGAATACTTAAAAATTCTCGAAGATAGCGTTTGGGAGTTTAAAGAAGCGTTCCGTGAAAGAAGAGATGAATTGCACAAAGTAGAAGCCCGACTGGCGCAGATGAAGGCTATCACCGATGCCGCAGTCGACGCGAATCGCAGAGCCCAAGAGATGGAAAATCAAAAAGATTTTTATCGTTTAAACCTTACAGAGATTGACCTCTTGGAAATAGAGAGGTTGCGCGAAGTCGCTCCATTCTTACGAGACAGCGAACCTTTAAATAAGGTTATATGGAAAGTTTACTATGAAAAGCCGTATACTGACTTAATCGGTCGTGTTGTTGGTAAAACAACTAAGATGGGTATTTACAAAATTACAAACCTTGAAAATGGAATGTGTTATGTAGGTCAGGCTGTTAATATTGCAGACCGTTGGCGTCAGCATATCAAACGAGGCATTGGCGCAGAAGCACCTACTCGAAATAAACTATATCCAGCTATGTTGTCTATTGGAGTTGAGAATTTCTCATTTGAAATCATTGAAGAATGTGACAGAGGATTATTAAACGAAAGAGAAGATTATTGGCAAGATTATTTTCAAGCCAAAGAATTTGGATATAGTATTAAGTAGGAGTGTGTAGAAATGAAGTTTGAGAATATTCGTGTAATGAATTTTGAAAACGCCTTAAGAGGCATGCGTAACCCTAAGAACTCATGGCACTTATCAGACAGCGAGTATGGTATTTGTCATATTAAAGATTATAACGATATAGTATCAGATTGTGTATGTAAGCACTGCGAATCTTTAGGTATTGATGTAGATACTTATGAGAATTTTGATGCTATGTGTGACGATATGGATAAGAACATCCTTATCCACGCAGTTGGTGATTATGTTGAGTATGCGGCTATTGGTCCAAAAGATATGCGTTTGGCGCAAGGTCTTATTAAAGCCGGTCCAGAGCATAGAAAATTTTTACGACAGATTTTTGTTACTGTAGATATCACTGCTCCGCTTTACTGGTGGAAAGAATTTGATACCTATAAAGTAGGCACTGTCGCAAACTCTACTTCAACAATGCATAAAGTAACAAGTAAGCCAATCACATTGGAAAGTTTTGAAATTGACGATTATTGCCCAGATGTTTTAACATCCAATGAAGAAATCACTTATTTCATTCAATTTTTAGAGGGTTTGAGAACAAAATATTTAGACCTTATTGAAGCATCTAAAAATTCAGATATTTCAATCGAGATGAGATATGAGTATACTCAAAAAGCTAAGAAAGTTTGGAAAGAGCTAATTCGTTGGATTCCAGAAAGTTGGCTTCAGACGAGAACTGTTACTATGAATTATGAAAATCTGTTAGCTATTTGCTCTAAGAGTCAGAGACGCTTCCATAAGTTAAACGAGTGGTCCGGCATTGATGATTCAGAGTTAGAGAATTTCATTAAAATGGCTAGAGATTTACCATATGCTTCATATTTTATTTTTATTGATGAACAATTATCTAAGGATAATTAAACAATCCATTACATTTGTAACTACTAATTGATTTTTTAAATTAAATTTGTTATAATATATGTATAAGATAAATAAGTAAGAAAGTGAGTAATAAAGTATGAAACAAGAGTTTATTGAATTTTTAAATGCACTAATGGCGGCGGCACCGGACGTCGCAGAAGACATGATGACTGATAATGTTAAAGCTTATATTGATGCTTTAATGGACACAAAGAATGAAAAGCCAACATTGACAGATGGCGGAAAAGTAATTCTTGATTTTATGCAGAAAGCTGATTTACCAATGATGAAGGCAAGGGATATTGCAGAGGGATTGTTTATTAGTTCAAGAGCTGTATCTGGCTCTCTTCGTAAGTTGGTAAATGACGGGTTCTGTGAAAAGGTTGGTCAAGACCCAGTTGTTTATGCTTTGACAGAAAAAGGTAAAAATTTTAAAATTGATTAAAAATTAAAGGAGAACAAAATTTATGAAAAATGCAATGATTAATAAAACTCATATCGAAGGCGTATTATATCAGCATGATTTGGAATTAAAAGTAACTGGAGATACATCTAAGAATCCGGGTACAGAATATATCACTGGTACAGTTGAAATTGCAACTGATGACGCTGGTGTGAATATTGTTCCAGTTCATTTCACATATGTAACTGCAACAACTTCAAAGGGTAAGGCTAATGCATCTTTTGGTACTTTAAAAGACATCGTTGATGGTAAGTTAGGTACTGTTATGAAAGATGGTGCAGATAAAGCAGCTAAGCTTCGCATTGATTCTGCTATTGGTCTTAACGAGTTCTATTCTGACAGAAATGGCGAGGAAGAGCTTGTAAGCGTTAAGCGTAATGAGGGTGGATTTATCCATGTTGTTAACGCAGTAAATGAGGATGAGAAAACTCGTAACACATTTGAAGTTGATATGATTATCACAAGCGTTACTCGTATTGACGCAAATGAGGAGAGACAGACTCCAGAGAAAGTTATTGTTCGTGGTGTAACTTTCAACTTCAGAAATGACATTCTTCCTATCGACTTGTCTGTAACTAATCCAAATGCTATGGACTACTTTGAAGGCCTTGGTGCATCTGGTAAGGAGCCAGTATTTACAAGAGTAAGAGGACGTCAGGTATCTGAAACTATCACTCGTACTATCGAAGAAGAGTCAGCATTCGGTGAAGCTTCTGTTCGTGAAGTAAAGAGCACTCGTAAAGACTTTGTAATTACTTGGGCTCAGAAGGAGCCTTATATCTGGGATGACGAAAGCACTATCACAGCAGCTGAGTTATCTGAGTTAGTTGCTAAGCGTGAGACAGACCTTGCTGCTATGAAAGCTCGTAGCGATGAGTACAAGGCTTCTAAGGGTAACGCTAAGGCTACAGCAGCTCCTAAGGCAGGTGCGTTCGATTTCTAAATCGAACGTAACCGCCCCCACGGGGGTAAACATAAAACGTAATTAAATAATAATACTTAATCATCAATATAAGGAGAAATAAAAAATGGGAAATTCACTTTTAGATATTATGCCTCATCAGGTAAGTAGAGACCTTCGTGGATATTCTGTTCTGTTTTACGGAACACCTAAATCTGGTAAAACTACTATCGCTTCTAAATTCCCAAGAGCATTGCTGTTAGCTTTTGAGAAAGGTTATAATGCAATCCCAGGAGTAAGAGCAAAAGATATTAACTCTTGGAGTGATTTCAAGAAAACTCTTCGTGAGTTGAATGACCCACAGGTTAAAGAAATCTTTGAAACAGTAGTAATTGATACAGCAGATATTGCTTACGCTTATGTAGAGAAGTATATTTGCGGCCAGGCATCTGATGCTAAGAACTCTTATGATAACATCGCAGCTATTCCTTATGGAAAGGGCTATAAGATGGCTATGACAGAGTTTGATGAATGTATCAGAAAAATCCTTCAGATGGGTTATGGTTTAGTTCTTATTTCTCACTCAGAAGATAAGACATTCACAGATGAAAACGGTAATGAGTACAATCAGATTGTACCTACTCTTGATAAGAGAGCAAGACTTGTTTGTGAAAGAACTTGTGATATTATCGGTTTCTCTAAAGCTGTAAATACAGAAGAAGGAACAAAGACTAAGTTGTTTATGCGTGGTACTCCTCGTTATGTAGCTGGTTCACGTTTCGCTTATACTCCAGATGTAATTGATTTCAGTTACCAGAATCTTGTAGATGCTATTGCAAATGCAATCGAAAGAATCGAGCAGGAGGGCGGCGAAGTTACTAACGTAAGAAATCAGGCTATTACGCAGGAAGTTACTTATGATTTCCCTGCTATGATGGATGAGTTCCAGACTATCGTTGGTAAGATGATGGAAAAAGGTTCGCCAACAGCCGCAGCAAAAATTACTGAAATTGTGGAGACACACTTAGGTAAAGGAAAGAAAGTTAGTGATTGTACTAGCGAACAGGCAGCTCAGTTAGATATGATTTTATTCGACTTGAAAAGTCTGTAATTAAATAGAAATTTATTAAGCCAAGGGCAATAGTCCTTGGCTTGATTTTTTATTAAAAATATATTATAATATATATAAGAACAAAATAAAAGGAGATGGACATATGCTAGTTACAAACGTAAAAGCATTAAAAAATTTCTTAGACGGTTTACCAGATGATATGAAAATTGTTGTTTATAGACATGATATGGAAAAAAGTGGTTATATGGAAAATATGTCTGTGAATATCCGCCAGATGGTACCAGTAGAAAAAGATACTTGGGACCGATTCGATGGAATCAATTACGCCTATATCGCATATGAAAATGATAAGAGTGGAGAGGATACTGTAGTTATCGGCTAGCCCATCGGCGCACCGACTTGATTTTTGTTAAAAAATATGGTATAATATATGTATAAAGTAATGAAAAGGAGAGTATATTGCTATGGCGCACTTAGTAACCTGTGTGTTTTGCGGAAAAAGGTTCGATAGAGATAAACTACCATACCAAGCCGTATCAGCTAGAAGATATGCTCACATCGAGTGCTTTAAACAAGAGGAAGCGAAACTAAAAAAGATTGAGCAAGATAAAGCGAACCTTGAAGCTTATATTATGAAACTTTTTGGCGAAACTTATATCAATGCTCGCGTTCGCAAACAAATAAATACATTTATTCAGGAATATGATTATAGTTATTCTGGTATTCATAAAGCCTTGACTTATTTCTTTGAAGTTAAAGGAAATAGTATTGAAAAGGCTAATGGGGGAATAGGAATTGTACCTTATGTCTATAAAGATGCATACAACTATTATTACTCTATATGGTTGGCAAACCAAAAGAATGAATATGTCAAACCTGAAGATTTTGTAATTCCTGTGCGCGAGGTACATATTCCAGTTCCTCAGCGAAAGGTAAAGCAGCGTAAGTTGTTTACATTTTTAGATGAAGAGGTGGAAGATGAGTAGTAAATATGTAGATACAACCGCAATCATGCAAGTCATTGGTTGCGTTTATAACACTCCTCAGCTTTTGGATTTTACAGACAAGTACACAATTACTGACGAAGATTTTCCAGATGAATTTCATCGCATTGCTTTTGGTTCAATCTATAAGATTTATGAGCTGGGCGCAGATAAGATAACTTTGGAAAACATTTCAGATTACTTGTCTTCAAGACCCAAGAGTGCAGCTAGTTTCAAGCAGAATAAGGGAGAAGAATGGCTTCTGAAAGTATCCGATGCGGCGATGCCTTCGGCATTTGATTATTATTATAGTCGTTTAAAAAAGATGTCATTACTTAGGGCATATGACAATTATGGAATTGATGTTTCATATATCTATGACCCGGATAATATTCTTGATGTAAAGAAGAAACAAGAACAAGAAGATTGGCTTGATAATTCTACATTAGAAGATATTGCAAATAAAGTTGATGCAACTATTGATGCAATTCGTATGCAGTATGTTGATGACGTTAATGGAGATGCATATCAGGCTGGTGATGGAATTTTCGAGTTAATTGATAGATTGAAAGAGTATCCAGAAGTTGGTGTTCCATTATATGGACCTCTTATCAATACAGTTACTCGTGGTGCGAGATTAAAGAAATTTTATTTACGTTCAGCTCCTACTGGTGTTGGTAAATCAAGAACAATGATTGCTGATTGTTGTTATATTGGTTGTAATAGAATTTATGATGAAATCTTTGGTTGGATTAAGAATGGAACTGCGGAACCTGTGTTGTATATCACCACAGAGCAGGAAAAAGAAGAAATTCAAACAATGATGCTTGCATTTCTATCGAACGTAAATGAAGACCATATCTTAAATGGACATTATGAGGGTGATGAAGAAGATCGAGTTCGTGAAGCAGCTCGAATCTTAAAAGAAAGCCCAATCTTCATTGAGGAAATGCCAGACTTCTCATTAAAGGATATTGAAGATTGCATTAAGAAGAATATCCGAGACCATGATGTAAAATATGTTTTCCACGATTATATTCACACCAGTTTAAAGATTTTGGAAGAAATTACAAAACGCTCTGGTGGTGTAAAACTTCGTGAAGATAACATCTTA
>JAEIGA010001874.1_pt1 | contig 33434 bp, 23 predicted proteins | sample 9270691 | NCBI WGS metagenome assembly JAEIGA01 (sample SAMN17057246, study PRJNA624740) | gut metagenome | biome: biome; isolation source: fecal sample | host: Bos grunniens | place: China: Xizang | collected 2019 | reverse complement strand
CTGAATCCCCATTGCATCGCAGACGATTGGCAAAGAATAGCTGTATGTATCTTTGAAGCAATATCTCGCAACTCTATATGAACAAAAATGCCTGAAGTTAGGATATGGCATTCCATTCTCATCAAACGCATACTTCAAAGCATACATATCAAACGCCGTATTGTGAGCAACTACTACCTGATTTTCAAGGTACGGCTGAATATCTCGCCAGACTTCCTTGAAAGAAGGACTATTCTTTGTCACATCAGGAGTAATTCCGTGAATAGAAATATTGAAGGAATCATACCAGTTCCGATAGGGCTTAACCAGCCAGGATTTTGTCTCGACAACACAGGAATCCCTGACTATAGCAATGCCGATTTCACAAATTGATGACTTTTCCCATGTTGCTGTTTCCAGGTCAAGAGCAATAAAATTCAATCCTACCATATATAGCGTTCTGATTATTCAACTTCTTTTTCCAAATCTCTCAATTCGTTTTCTTTCATAACTCAATCAAACGTCAGTCAAATAAAATCCCGCGCAAATCCACCCCATCAAAACTCAAACGTATGCGTTCCTTGAGAGAGGCTTTGTGGAGTGCAAGAATGTGGGACATATACCGTTGCAGTCGTTCCCACAGGCACGATGACGGTCATTTGCCCGCTAAAATTCTCATGTGAAATCTCCACTTTGAGCAGGCCGTAAGGGGTCATTTTCGAATAGCAGACCTTTGTCAAATCCTTCAGAAGCAGAGGCCTGATTACCACATGCCTGTATCCCGGCTGAGATTCATCGATGTTGACGCCGGCCAATGTGTTGTAGAACCACGTCAGACCGCCGCCAAACATAGGATGGTTGTGGGAATCCTTGCCATCCCACCTTTCCCATGTGGTCGTCGCCCCCTGTTCTAGCCACCAGCCGAAACTCGGGTAATCCTTCTGGTTGATAATCTCGTAGGCAAGTTCATTCAGACCATTCTGGGCGAGCACCTCAAAAAGCCTTCTTGTACCGAAGATACCGGTATTGAGGTGTTTCCCATATTTCTCCGTAAGTTCCACCCTGAACGACTCCACGACATCCTTGCGATACCCCTCAGGTACCCCCATGTGCAGCGCGAACACATTGGCACCATAGTCGCCATAGGATTTTGTCTGAGGATTGTAAAATTTCTTATGGAAAGCCGCTTTTACCCGCTCAGCCAGTTCCCTATATTTCTTCTCATCGTCTGCCTTACCGAGAACCCCTGCCGCCTTGGAACTAATATCCGCGCAGTTCCATAGGAAATAGGTATGAACCAGATGAGCGGCAGGAAGATCGTGCGGAGTCACCCATTCGCCGAGCCTGAGCCAGCGATCGAAACGGTGGTCTCCATTCACACTTTCGACCTTACAGTCCATAATGCCCTCTTCGGTGATATATTTCATCATGAAACGCATCTGCTCGGTCATTGCAAAATAGCCTTCTTCAAGCAGTTGCACATCTGCGAAGTGGCGGTACATCTCCCAAGGAATGATATTCACTGCCGCACCCCAGCCGACTCCGCCACCGCATCCAGGCTGCCAAGGGGCAGAATTCGGCACATAGCCGGTCTCGACATTCTGGGCATCCCTCATATCACGCAGCCATTTATGATAGAAAGTGTAGCAGTCATAGTTCGACATCACGGTCTCACAGCACACTTGAGCATCTCCCGTGTATGGTGATTTCTCACGATGAGGGCAGTCACTCATGACGCCACCGTGCAGATTATCCTCCAGGCTTCTTCTCCAAATGGTATTTATCTGATTGAGAAGCACATTGGAGGTTGTAAATTCAGAATCAGCCCGAACATCGGTATTGACCACCTCCGCCACCACATTATTCTCACAAAGTTCCACTCCCGTGATGACAGCCTTCCTAAATACATACCAGGCAAACTTGGGAGCATAATCCCGACACTCGCCCTCGCCGAAAATATATTTCTGCGTTCCCACAGGAGACTCACTCACATATTTTACCTGCAAGACATCTCCGCTTGCCGCCTTGACCCCGTTAAAACGCAGCCACCCCGATATTTCCTTGCCAAAATCCACTTCCCAACCCGCCTCGGTCTTTTCAAAAGACAGCGGACGGAGCGTCTCGACCACCCTATCCAACGGCGCATAAGAGGCGCAGAGTTTCCCTGTAGGAGCCACTCTCAAAACCGCATTTTTCCAAGATGACTCATCGCAACCGACAGCACACCAGTCAGTTATCTCCTGACGGGCATCATAGGTCTCACCGACATATTCATCATTATAGACAATTGCAGACTCCTTCACCTTCCACGAATCGTCCGAAACAATGATTTCCTCACTGCCGTCCTCATACGTAACTTTCACCTGACAGAGCATACGAGGAGAGCCATACGCTGCCGGCCAACGACGGGTGTGGGTATTGTACCAACCGTTGCCGACTATCATACCGAAAGCATTCTTTCCTTGCTTTAAGGCCTCGGTTACATCGTACGTGAGATACATCACACGATAGCCTCGGAAATTATCGTCAATGGCTATGTTCAGTTTCGGGAGCTGAGGTCTTTGGCTGTAATTTGTAAAATTCGGCACCAGCACCTCGTCTCCAATCTTTTGACCATTTACATAGAATTCAAAATATCCCAGACCGGTAACGAATGCTACAGCCGAAGTGACCTTCTTTTCCAGATTTACCTCCTTGCGAAAATAGGGCGCCGCTGTGGTGTTATTTTCCTCCCATTCCTCCTGCCATGGGGCTCCGATCCATTTTGCCACCCACTCGTCCGGGTTCACAATACCCATCCGCCACTGCCCCGGTTCACTCCACCCTGAAGCCTTGCCCTTGCCGTCCCAAACCTTTACCTGCCACCAAAGCTGCTGTCCGCTTTCAAGAGCCTTTCCAGCGTATGGCACAAAAACAGACTGGTCCGACTTCACCTTTCTGCTATCCCAGAGATCTGCTTCTGCCAACCCCTCTCGGGATGAGGCCACACGGATTCTGTAGGCCGACTGCCTTGCCCCCTTGACCGAACCATCGACGGGAGCATTGACCCACGACAAACGAGGTTGAGGAATGTCTATACAATTGGGCAGAACCATCTTCTCGCACGTGAGAGAAACGGGGTGGATCTGACAAGTCGCAGGTTTAGCCTCCAAAACGGAAGCCACTGACAAACCCGCGCAAACAAGAATAGCAAGAAGAAGTCTTTTCATAATGACAAATATAAGACATTTATGTTATCTTTGCTATATGAAAAAACTTTTCCTTGCCCTCTGTCTTCTGGTTGTAATCGCATCCTGCAACACCCCCAAAAGCGAATACCGCGTATGTGCTTATGTGTGGCCTTCTTGTCATGATGACTCATTGGCCCGCGAATGGATTTGGGCGGACGGAGAAGGCGAATGGGAAGTTATCAGAAAGGGAAATCCGCGATTTGAGGGCCATCCTGGTTAGAAGCCGTCAAAAATGTCTTCGTTTATTCATTTTCAACGATTAATTCTTTAACAATTCTTCAATAGCTTTTTCAAGGATTGAATCGACTCTGCCAGCCATATCGGCATCTGAGATATTTACTTCGATATCTGGTTTGACTCCCGGCTCAATATGCACTTTATCTAAATCCAAAGACATTCTTTGGGCACTCATCGTCACGGTCCAGCCATTGGGTAAATAGTAGGAAGTCGGCTGACCGCCACCACCACCGGTAATACCCCCCACAAGCGTAACCTTGGGAGCAAGTTTCATAAAGCTTGCAAACATATTGGCGGTAGAATACACATCCCTGTTGGTCAGCACCATAGTCTCGATATCCGCCCAATTATCGTGGGCATCCACCGGCATCATATAAAGCGGCATCGGCTCGGTAAGGTCATTGTACCCCTTTCCTGATTTTACGACTTGATAGCCCACAAGCATTTTCTCCTTAATAAATCTTCCGGCCATCTCCAAAGAGTACTGTGCGCTTCCGCCTGGATTCGTTCTGATGTCATAGATAATACCACTGGATTTTTTGATGAGAGGCTTGAAAAGTTCAAGGTCTTCGGAATTAAAAACTTTGGAAAAATCAGCGTGGTGTACATAAAAGAAGCTTTTGCCATCACGGGTTATCGTTCCATAGACATGACCGTTTCTGCTCTTGAAGGGATAACCCAAATACTTTTCTGCCACTACGCCGCTGATATAATTTTTCGGATATTTCACCCCGTTCTCATCGTAGTAGAAAGTCATGCAACCGCGATGTTTGAATTTGGTATCAATCCAGACGTGTCCATCTTTCAGATAATCAATGGATTTACCCATAATTTCCAACAACTCCATTTCGGTCGTAGCGCTCTTCACTTGGGGCATCATTTCGGCATATACGGCATTCCAGTCGACATTTTTGGTATATCCATAATTGTCGCCCAAATAGCAGTAATTTTCATTGACATAATTCCAGAAAACCTCATAATTGGTTGTAAAATCATTATTGACCTCTGTTACATATTCTTTTTTAACGCAGGAAGTAACAACGACGGCTGTGATGAGGGTTATGATAGTAAATATACGTTTCATCTCTGTATCAATTAGAAGTTTCTGTTAGATGATTTGAACTTGCAACGAGGTACCAAATCAAAGGAGATACCCAAAGAGGTGTAATGAAGCTTGCGGATATTTTGCAAATCATTGACATTCCACCATTTACACATACCACCGAAAGCAAGGGAAAGCGTGAAAGGCTTAAGCACAAAGTCGATTCCAGTCTCATAATCAAATGACATAAAGTTGTGATAACTGGCAAAGAAAATATGATTGAAAGCCGGATCGAGAATATTGGTATTATTGCCCAGGATGGCCAGCACGGTTTCAGAAGGATGATCGGCTATCATCACACCGAGCAAGGGAGCAGAGAACTGAGCGCGAATATCCAGACCCCATTTCTCAAAATCCCAACCATATTTGATAGCCGTGAGCGCCTTGAGCATAACCTGCCCATCAATGTTCATAAAGTTGTTTACGCCATCGGGCGTGGAAGTCTTCGAAGCCATATACACATCGAGCATACCGCCTGCCTTAATCATCAATTTGTCAAAAAACTGCCAATTGTAGTAGGTGCCGTACCCCAAATTATACAAAATCCACTTGAGTTTCTGCGACATAGCGGGATTGGTAAGAGAAGGCCCTTTTGAATTTTTTTCCGACAAATCATCTTTACCAAAACCATTGTAGTAAAGGTCCCAGGATACTTTGTCTTGTTTGCTATAAAAAGCCCCTAATTTGACATTCAGACCTGTAAAGACGCTGCCACCTGAATAGAGTTGATTGGATATATACTCATCCAAAACTGACACATAGGACGGTGCCAACAAGGCAACTTTTCCTGTCACAATCGTCTCGTTCTCTTGGGCCGAGGCCAAACTGGAACCAAATGTCATAGCGGCAATGGAAATAGCTAAAAACGACAATAATTTCTTCAATATTTCAAGGGTCTAATTGATTAGAATTAACGCTGTATGTGCAAACATACAATAAATATGATTAACTTCGCGGGATTTTTTACGCATATATTGTTACATCTATGAAGAAGTTGGTCAAAAGTCTGTTACTTGCCGCGTTGTTATTCGCACCCATCGCAGCCTATTCACAAGATACTACTGCCGTCAAAGCCCGTCCGAAAATCGGTCTGGTATTGTCGGGTGGTGGTGCAAAAGGAGCCGCACACATCGGTGTACTCAAATATATTGAAGAAATAGGCATTCCCATCGACTATATCGCAGGAACGAGCATGGGTTCCATTGTCGGTGGTATGTACGCATTGGGATACTCTGCGGATGAAATCCTGAGCATCATCCGAGATGTAGATTGGAACAGACTTATCAGCAACAAGGTTGATAGAATAGAAAACTCATACAGCAAAAAACAGGAAGACGCAACCCAACTTCTTTCCATTCCTTTTTCCGTCAATACGGACGAAAATGAGCTGCAAGCCCGTTCCTTCAAAAATTCTTTGCCGGGCGGTATCGTAGGTGGTGACAACTTGATGAATCTATTTAACTCACTCACGGTGGGTTATGCCGATTCCGTCGACTTCAATACCTTCCCTACCCCCTTCCTTTGTATCGCCACCAACCTTACGACCGGAGAGGGCGAAATCGTAGACAAAGGTGTCTTTACCAAGGCCCTGCGTGCGTCAATGGCCATTCCTGTTGTCTTTGATCCCATTGAGTTCAAGAACTCGATTTACGCAGACGGCGGCTTGATCAACAACTTCCCGGCCGAGCAATGCCGCGCTATGGGAGCGGATTACGTCATCGGTGTGAGTATGTCCCCCGGTCTGGAAAAAGACCCCAAAAAGCTCCATTCCATTCTCACGCAGGTAAAACAGCTGAAAGAAATCATCACCGATAGAGACCGTCCCAACTACCCGGAGCTTTGCGACATCTTCATCAGCCCTGAACTCAAAGGCGTAGGTTCGCTGAGTTTTGATGCCGAAAGCGTCGCCAAAGTAACCCAGAGCGGTTATGACGCAGCGGTCAGCCAGGCCGAGCAATTCAAAGCCCTCAAAGCGCTTTTGTTCCCCGACGGCCAAACGCTCGAGCAACCCAAGAAAGAGAGAAAAGCACGTAATCTATTGAATGAAAAAGTGCTCATCTCCAAGATTGAACTGGACGGCGTGAACAACAAATACATTGAGCGCTGGATGCGCCGTGTATGTTCGGTAAAAGTGGGAGACAAGGTCGGCAAAAGCGACATAGATCCCTCTATTTCATTCTTTTACGGAAGTGGTAATTACAGCAGCGTCACCTACACGCTCCACGAAGATGCAACACAGGAAGATGCTTACATTTTGCGTTTCCGCTTCGTTGAAAAGCCCCCTCACAGTTTCGGACTGGGCTTGCGATTCGACACGCAGGATATGCTTTCTCTCTTTTTGCGAGTCGGATACAACACCAACCGCATCAACGGATTTAAGGGAGATCTTACTGCCAAATTGGGTGGCAATCAATGGCTGAATGCAAGACTCTCTTACGGCCACATGTCCTACCCGCGCATCAACCTTTCTTATAACTTCAGAAATTCCGAGTTGGACGTCTATGACATGGACACCCTCAAGATGAACACGAAGTTCCTGCACCACAAACTCAGACTCTTTCTTTCTGAAAATTGTTTACAAACGGTCAGCTTCGGTGCGGGTCTTGAAGTCGAATCTTTCAATCCCAGAAAGGTGATGTACAACCTAGATTCTGCAAAGGTTCAAGACTACAACAGCATCAATACTGTCGGTGCATTCGCCTATTTCCATTTTGACAACCTCGACAAAAGCAGTTTTGCCACCAGGGGCGTCAAAGGAAAATTGGATGTATCATGGAAAGACGCCATGTTCTCTTCTCAAGGCATACGAAAAATGTGGTTAGGTACTGCCACGCTTGCTTTTGAGGGATATATTCCTGCCATCGAAGACAGGCTTGTCTTCATTCCGCAACTTTATGCGAGCATGATTTTTGGCCATGGCGCAAAAAGCGGACAAACAGACGCATGGAACGATTTATTCAAAGGTCCCGTTCCGGCTTACCCTGCCATGAACAACTTCATCGGCGGTACAGAAATGGGCCGCTACATCGACCACCAGTTGCCCTTTATCGGGGTCAATAAAATTTCGTTGGCCTTCAACAACGTCGCTGTTGCCAGACTTGACATCCGAGCACGCCTGTTCAAGAAGCACTACCTGACAGCCATGTTCAACTATGCACGTTCCAGCATTGACTTGAAGAATTTCTTCCAAGATCAACCCGAATTACTCTGGCCGGGCTACAACTATAACGCCTCCAACTGGTGGGGAGCCGGACTGAGATATTCCATCGACACCAAACTCGGCCCTGTCAGTTTGGACATCAGCTCATCCAACATCTCCCGCAAGGTAAATGTCTATTTGAGCGTAGGCCATTATTTTTAAAATCTCTCATTTCATTCAACCCTATATATAATCATTCAACCCGAAGGCTATCCGCACACGTTCTGGCCTCCAAAAAGACCTTCGCTTTGAACTTTGTATCGTACTTTTTCTTGTTCCTTTCATGGGTGCTAAGATAGTTAAAATTTAACTTAAGCACCTATCTGAAAAAGCGGGAGTATTATTACCTTGCGATAGGAAAATTTTCTGTTACTCGCAGAATTGACTACCTTTGCAGGATATGAAAAGACATAGTATTTTAGCTATCATTATAGCCCTTATATTATCATTGACAAATTCCTGTTTACAACACTTGCCACTCCCAAACGACTCGACCGTTAAGGAGGGGCAAGTTGTTATTTATGCTCAACTCCCGGAATTTTCGGTCCCCAAAGTCTCCGTCAGCGAAACATCGACTGCGCTGGAACTCAATTGGGAACAAGGAGATTATCTGACCATTGTATCGGGAGAGAAGAGCGAAGTCTATACCCTTCGCTCCATCTCCGGAAAGACAGCCACTTTCGTCGGGAAACCCATTTCGGGCTCAAGTTATGATATCATCCTATCACAAAAAGGAAAGGACTATCTCAACCGCTCCTACGAAACGCAGATTCAGGATGCTACCGATGACACAAGACACCTTCATTTCGACTCGATTCTCAAAGGGGTTGACAGTTATGAAAATCCGTCATTTACCAAAGAATGGGCGGAAAGTCACGGCGGGGAATTGCTCCAAAGCGGCTGTATGCTTCTATATTTTAAGCTGCCGGAAGACGTGGGATACATCAAGAGCGTTTCACTCACAGCGCCCTCATACATATTCCACAAAACCAACCAACCCTCGGGCAAACTCAAGACCATCACTCTGGCAGTCAGCGAGGCAAATTTGAACGAAGACAAGATTTTCAAAGCCTACATTATGACATCCATCAACGAAATTTCTATCAAAGATGGCGTCAGTTTAACCTTAAGAGTACGCTCAAACATCGGCGCATGGACCAAGGATTTCACACCGGGAGCCTGTAAAATTTTACCGGGAAGACGAAACATATTCCAATTAAATGCACAAGGCTGGACCTTGCCGACAGGTGACGGAACGGACAGCAATCCTTATATCCTACGCACAGCAGAAGACCTTGTCGGAATGAGTTCAAAGCTCACCTCCACCCTTCAGTATTTCGCCATGACACAAGACATTGACATGTCTGACGTGAGCCAATGGATTGAAATCACCAATAGCACTCCCATTGATTTCAATGGAAACGACCGCACCATTCGCAATTTCAAATGTAACAGCGGACAATACAGAGGCTTTATCAGAATACTGAATGGCAAAATCCATAACACCAACTTCACCAACGCTGAAATTGACGGTAGCACCGGCGAGTCGCTTCAGGCCTGTGGAATCGTCTGCGGATACTGTGGCAATAAAGCCGCGAGCGTGAGCGGTCATATTGAAAATGTATTCGTACAAGGCACAGTGAAAGGTGCTGCCAATGGCGTGGGAGGCGTAGTCGGCATCCTGGGGAACGGATCTTTGAATAAATGCGGAGCGAATGTGTCAGTCAGCAACACAGCTGACAGCGGAACAGGAGGTCTGGTCGGCATGGACATCGGTGGCTCCGAATCCAAAAAAGTCTCCATCACCCATTGCTGGACAAGTGGCGAGGTGAACGGAGGAATGCAGCGTATCGGAGGCATTATCGGCGCCCTCCATTATCGGACAAAATCCACAGAAGCACACTCTACAAACATCTTCACCATTTCACATTGTTACTCCTCCGCTACTGTCAATGGAGGACGCAATGTCGGTGGAATTGTCGGAAATATTTGGGAATGTCAATCGCTCTCGAAAGTTGAAAAATGCATTGCTTGGAATCCGTCCATCACGGCCACAGCAACCAGCGGAAATGTATACAGTTCTGGTGCCATCGCCGGCGTATCTCGCAACAGGCAACTGCTGTCCGATTGCTATCGCAGAGCTGACATGGCCTTCAGTTGTACGTACTCGGATATCAATTTCAGCATTACATTAAAAGACCAAGAAAACATTGGCCCCTCCCCCATGCCTAAATTGAGCTATAGCGGCCCCACAGGGGGTGAAAGCGAACATGGCTACATCTATCCCTACCATGGTAAAAGTGCAGATTCCGGCGCAAGTATTTCTTCCGTCGCCAAAGAACTTTCTTGGGATGAGACCATTTGGGACCTCTCTGGCGATGTTCCCGTAATAAAAATAAAGTAAGAGGAGGGCTGAAGATGAAGAACATTACCCGTAGAATTTTATTGCTCCTATGCGTTATCATGGCAAATGCCTGCCTGGACAAGAATAACAGCACCCCCACTATTTCCATCAACGCCTCCTTCCCAGAAGAAACAAAAGTCGCTCTAGCAGAAATGACAAACGAAGCCGGCATGTCGCTTTCGTGGGAAACAACAGACCGCCTGAAAGTTGTCGGACAAACAGAAGAATGGTTTACCCCCAAATCCATTGACGGGAAACAAGCCACATTCACCGGAACGATGGTAGAGGGCGAACGATTTGACATCATCCTTTCTGAAATGGAGAATCACCTCACCCGAAACTACCTAGAACAAATTCAAGAAGATATCGCTTCTGTATCTCACCTTCAATACGATGCCTGCCTAAGTGGGGTTAACTCCTACACCAACATCTCATTCACGGACGAGTGGGCTGAAAGTGCCGGCGGCAAACTGTTTCAAAGCGGTTGCCTACTTCTGCATTTCCAACTCCCCGTTGCCGCACGCAACATTTATAAAGTCTATCTCAAAGCATCTAAATCCATATTTAACTCAGGGAATGCAGCTGATTCTCCCAAAAGTTCCTTACTATCGCTGACATTCAACAATAGCGATATTGGAGAAGCCAAAGAGGTAAAGGCCTATTTTATGACCTCCATGCAAGAGTCTGTCATTGATACGCAGACCCAATTGAGCATCAGTATTGAAACCGACATGGGGACTTATATCAAAAAAATCACGCCAGGAAACATCAGCATCGAGCCAGGAAAACTGAATAAAATCAAGTTAAACTCAAACAACTGGCTTCCGATAGCAGAATACAAAGAACTCACCGTAATGAGCTACAATGTAGGACGCTTCAACAAAAGTTACGCATCACTTGGGTATTACACCTATCCTGAAGTTGCAAAAGTCATTGCAGAAGTTGGCGCCGACCTTGTGGGATTGAACGAAGTTGACCGAAAAATCGACAATACGGAAGATGCATCCACCTATGTTCAACAAGACCAAAAAGTCATTGGATTGTTAGGAACGGGTTGGAACAGCCACTTTATTCCGGCGGAGAACGAAGACTATGGTAGTGCTGCGTTATACTCTTCTAAAATGAAGGTCGTAAAGATATGGCCTCCTGTCATTCTTGAGAAATATACAGGCGCCGAGACCCGTTCAATGGGAATCATTGAATTTGACGACGTGGTTTTCTGCGTGACCCACCTCGATCAAATGTACAATCTAGCCCGTGTCAGAGCCGTATCGGTTATCAATGAATGGGTAAGGACTCATTACCCCGATTGCAATAAGCCCATCATTATCTTGGGAGATATGAACTGCAAACCGACAGAACAACCCATTACCATGTTTGGTTATTACTGGGATTTGATTTCTCCGAATACATTTACCTACCCCTCCTCGCTCCCGGAAAAGTGTATAGACTATATCTTTATATGGAAAAATCCGTTCGGGTATGAAATTATCGAAAATGGCACCGTATCTAACTTCGCGGATATAGACATCAGTACCATATCTGACCATTTACCCATCTATAGTACCATACGCTACCTGAAGAGATATCCGGAAAATGATGAGATTGCCACTCCCACCCAACCTGGACTAGACCGGATTCCGGACAATTTCATCTATTCGGAGGAATTCTAATTATTGATGCTTAAACAATCGTGAAAAACTCTCGGCTGCCCACGTCGGGAGATAATACAGCACATCCCACGGGAAAATAATGGATTTACGCCACAAGCGTTTGGAAGTCAAGCGCAAAGCCTTGCTCTTACGCTGGGAATAGCTATCGCTTTTGCGACGGGCATATTTCCCTTTTCCATAGCGGCCAAAATTTCCTTCCGTCAGAATGATGGACAGACAACGATCGGCGCTGCTTGAACAAGATTCTGAATAAAAAGGCATTTTCTCGACAGGGACCCCCAAATAACGGACAGCGATATTTCCAAAGATTTGCCAAGCCCGCATAAGCGAAAATTTCTCCAGGCGGGTGCGCAGTTCCGATAAATCGAGGGCAGAATCCGATGTCGTTGATTCAGCAAAAGCATGCTGCAAAAGTACCGCCCAATCACACAACTGACGAAGTCCCACACCTCCCTCAATAAAATGATGAAAAAGATGGGCAAGTACAAAAATGAGATTAAATTGTAAAGGGGGCACAGCCACTTGATACCCTGATAACGGGAGGCAGCATCGGATGGGCTGTATAGAAGAAAGAGATTCGCGGGAATACGTTTGAAAGGCTTTTCGAACAAAAGGATTTCCCAGGCTCATCGCCTGCCAATGCAATTCCAATTTTAAGCGCCCTTCCTTAAACGTACAATGCTTATCCGTCACGCGTCCTATTGTATCATAAACCCCTGACAACAAGCGCTTTGCACGTTTAAAATCCTCCGGATCCACATAGAGGTCAATATCCCCGCATACCCTGCTGAACGGCTGCGGATACAAGAGGGCTAGCGACTCCCCTTTCAATAGATAAGGAGTGATTCCATCTTGCTGCAAGAGCCCGCACGCACGTTGCAGCATCTTGTCCTGCATCGCATGTTGTTCACGCGCCAAATCCCGCAAATTCTCTATTTTCAACAAGTAGATAGCGGGAATTTCAGGTATTGTCTGTTCATTCTCCCTCAACCATTGCATCCAGGCTTCGACACCGTCTTCCACAAGCAACAGCACCGTCTGCCTTTTAGCCAAAGAAAAAATGCCACCCCAATCAAAATCTTCATCAGGAGAAGGGGCAGCGGATTTAAGTGCCTCGCAGGAGCCGTCCCGGGTCAATCCCCACAGACCGGCTCGTAAAAACCAAAGAAAATGTTTTTCTACAAGGCTCATGGACTTGGACTACTCTTCCAATACGCCCACAGAACGCCAACTTTCCAAAAGAGAGGCAGAATCTTTCATCGCCAAATCACGGTCAATCTCGTAGCGATCGATGAGAGCCTGTGCCAAATCTTCAAGGGTAAATTCCTTTCCCTCAACACTTTCCCACAAATACGCTGCACTTTCATTCAAAGAAAGGAGTTTATTGAAGTTGATATTTTCCAAACCCTCCGCTGCAACAATTTTCTGATTGCAGACCTCACGAAGAACAAATCCTGTTTTCAGTTTCATCTTTTATAATTTTAAGGTATGATCACAATATTGAGATACTATCTCTCTATGGGTAATAAAAATCATGGTTTCCGCCGGACGCTGGGCCAACAACCTTTCCATCAACAAAGCTTCCGTCTGTCCATCCAAGGCCGAAGAAAACTCATCGAGCAAAAGAATGTTACCCGGACGAAGCAAAGCACGGGCAATCGCGATTCGCTGCGCCTGTCCTTCACTCAAGCCACCGCCCGACTCAAAACAAGGCGTATCCAGTCCCTGGGGCAAATCAAACACAAAATCAGCCACTGCCGTATGGAGTGCCTCACGGAGCTCCTCATCACTGGCATCCACCTTGCCCATCAGCAGATTCTGACGTATCGTACCGCTAAGCAGGCTGTTTCCCTGGGGAACATAGACCAAATTACAGCGCGTAGCAACCGATGCCTCACAAGCACCTGACAGTTCACTATAAAAAAGTACCTTACCCGCACGAGGCTTCAAAAAAGCCAAAATCAATTTAATCAGCGTTGTTTTGCCCACGCCCGTTTCACCGACCAGAGCCGTTTTGCTGCCGGGGGTAAAATCATAGGTAAAATGCTCAAATACCGCCTCATCCCCTTGCTCATAGGCAAAAGAGAGAGAGTCCAAACGGATACCGACTGATCCTTCAAGGAAACAGGGAGACATCGGCTCTTCCTTATCGACCGCATCCAATTCTAACAATCGGTCAATGGAAGCGGTGCTATGAAAAAGGCTCGGAAGCATTTCACCCAATTCCAACAAAGGGCGCTGCAATTGATTGACCAACTGCAAAAAGGCGGTCATCAGACCGTAAGTAACGGCACCGCTTGCCAATCCATTGACGCCCCACAAAAATGCCAAAGCATAACTTCCTGAAAAGCACAAAGCGGAAATAATATGGGCAACAATGCCAAAACGCGTTCGATTCAAGGACTTATCGTACCAGCCCCCTAACAAAGAAGACAGTTCACGGCTGCTCTGCCCGTCGTACTCCATCGCTTGAATCAGACTTTGATGTTGCAGACTTTCCTGAATATGGGCCTGCACACGACTTTCTTTATCACGTACATCACGGCTCATATCCCTCATTTTATAAAGCACATAACGAGCCGCCAACAAGCCCAACGGAATCAAAACGACCAGTACCCACGCCAATCGGGCATCCAGATAAAGCATATAGACAAAGGCCACCATAAATTGCAGAAAGGCCCCAATCAAGCCCGGCAGCGTCTGACAAAAAGCGGAAGAGACTGTATCTACATCCCCTTGCACACGAGACACCATATCTCCGGTATGAAATTTCTCTTTGGAAAGAAAACTCAGTCGCAGCAAGGAATCAAACTGACGCTGACGCATTTCGTTTTTCATACGGAAAAGACTGCGGTTCTGCCAATAAGTCCGCAAAGAACGTGTCAGAATACGCAGCAGAATAACCCCCAGCAGCAAAAGCGCGAACACTAGCAGAGAACCGTCCCCCTGTCCTGTGGCAATATCCACCAACGCTTTGGAGACATAGACATAAAAAAACGAACAGGCAGCCAATAAAATACTACAGAATACCATAGCCAATAAAGCCCATCGATAGGGCTTTATTTGACAAAAGAAATATGATAGGTAGCTTTTCAAGCTTTATGAATCTTGCTATGACACAGACGGGCCGCTGCTTCATCCGGAAGGCAATCCAAATGATAAACTCCGGTATTTGAAACGACGGACTCGACGGTCTTGCACAGACAATCCTCCAAATCTCGCTTCCACTTCAAGCTGGAACAGGAAGGCAAGAAAGCGGCATAAGCACTCAACCCTTTCAACTCGCTGATGGCATTGTGGGGGGCTTGTGCCAGACGAACGATACCCGCCAAAGGCACTTTTTCATTTTTATAGCAGGGCGTCTTACCACTCCAAGGCGAGCCATAAATGTAAGGCTGCCCATCTTCAAAACGAACGATGGGATTGTCATCATTCAAGAGCCAAGTGTCAGGAATATATTTCAACCAAAGACTGCTGTGCGTACTTTTTCCCGTACCGCTTTTTCCCAAAAAAGCATAGCCTTTTCCCTCACAAACCGTCACAGAGGAATGGATAGTCAAAGTCTGCCTACGGGTGGTATATACTGTATAAAGCAACATCAGGGCATTATTGACACAACACTCCAATTCATGCTTGACAATACGACGACGCACCCGCAAACGGCAATTACCGCCCTTCAAACCGGCAGGTAATTCCAATACGGACATACATTCCTCACCATTGAGTGAAAACCCGAATATCACATCATCCACCTCCAGCAAAGTCTGATTGGCATATAGCCACAGATAAGGAGGTTCCTCATTGCAACGGGTAATCAATGTATGAGGAGCCAACAGGGATTGTATATCATCTTCAGGTGCCACATCCAGAGAAAAAACAGGCTCGGGATGTTCTGCCTCAAAGGGTGCATAAGAAGAAAGCAACCACTCTGGGCAACGCACCTGAAAAGGATTTCCTGCGACTATAAAACTCTTGTTTACCACGCCTAGTCGATATTCAAGACAGGGCTGATAACGAAGGTGACAGTTCTGTCGGCGGGACGGAGCAGATACTCCTCACGGGGAAGGGCGCGCCATGAGTTTACGCAACCCAAGCCCATCTGTGCCAAATCAAAGTTCACCCAGGTTGAACCCTCACTGCGGTTGTCTTCGCAAGCGATCTTCTTCAACTGAAGGGAATGTTTGGCACCCAACTTCGAGTATTGAGGACAAATATCAAAACGGCTGAAAGGAAGGGCGGATGCAGAGAATTCGCCTCCATCCACGCGGGCAATACGCAAGCCCGTTCCATTATCATCCAAAGTCTGGAACCATTTCAAATCTACGTGGGTACCACTCTCCTGAGGATAAGCATAACCATAGTGATACTGATCGTTGACAGACTGGGTATAGCGACCCACGATAGCCGAAGACTTTCTATCAATATAAGTCTCGAAAGGACCGGCACCGTAGAAATCAACCACAGAGTATTGTCCCGGCATACTGAATTCCATACCGAAACGGCCCAACAAACATCTCTCGTCAATACCCTCGGTCTGGTTCATGCTTTGGCTTACCACCACATTTCCGTTGGCATCGAAAACATACTCCAAGGTAATCACGGCATGCTGGTCAATGATAGGTTGATACACCACTTTGGCCGTTACGTTCTCGCCTTGGGTGTTCACTTGGATATCAGCCACCTTGTAGTCCGGATTAAACCAGCGATCCATGAAGCCACGCATTTTGCCACCGGTATTTCCTTTCTCGTTGCGCACATGGGCACCGGAGTCGTTGTTGGTATATGCACGGGTGAAGCAAGGGGTAATCGGCGTCTTCAACATGGCATTGCCGCCCAAGGTATATTGGGTAATAAAGCCCGTCTTCTTATCCAGCGTGAGCGTCCAAGTCGTACGCTGCATGCCACAACCTTTGCGAACACCGGAAAGCACCAACTCGCTCTCATTCTCATTGGCAACAGGAGCAGCGGCTACTGTCTGGAATGCTTTGGGAGCGGCTTTACGTACCAAAATCTGATCGTAAGCACACACGGTACCCGCCTCAAGAAGCTGGTGATATTTCTTCAAGGCATATTCCACATAGAGATATACATCCTTGTCGGCGCAGCAAACCTTATCAATCGCTGCCTGATTCAAACCGGCCAATGCAACCGTTGCTGTCTGCTGGGCAGGTACATCCAGATTCTCAACCACACCGCTCAAGACATTGACACCCTCGCACTGCAAAGTCCAGTTCATGCGATAGTTATCAAGCCCTACAAAGAAGTTTTCATTGTACACCTGTACCTTTCCGGCATAAATATCTTCGGTCGTAGCACTGGTGTGGATGTTACGTTGCTGATATGCTACCTCGTAAGCGTGAGGATGCAGGCTTCTGTCTGCGGCAATCACACCATTGCAAAGGAAGCAAGAGTCGCTCGGGTCGTAGGCATTAAAGTCACCACCGAAAGCAAAGATGTGGTCTGAGCCATATTGTGAAGCATCAGTCGGCCACTTAAGTGCCTGATCCACAAAGTCCCAGATATAACCACCCTGGTAGCCGGCATACTGACGAGTCATATCCCAATACTCTTTGAAACCACCCATGGAGTTACCCATTGCGTGAGCATACTCACACTGAATCAAAGGTTTTTCCTGACCATTACCGGCATTTCCTACCGTAAGATATTTGAGACATTTCTCATAGCTATAATACATAGGACAGTTGAAGTCAGAAACGGCTTCGTGACGCATTCTCTCATAATGAACGGGACGTGTGCTGTCGTAAGCGCGAACCCACTCAGCAGAACGCTCAAAGTTGGGACCTTCGCCAGACTCGTTACCCAAACTCCAAACAATAACAGAAGGATGATTGAAATCACGGAGAACCATACGACGAACGCGATCTACGTGCGCTTTCTCAAAGTCAGGACGTTTGGCAAGCGTATGTTCGCCATAACGCATTCCATGTGTTTCCACATTGGCCTCATCCAAAACATAAATACCATATTTGTCACAGAGGTCATACCAACGAGGATCGTTGGGATAGTGACAAGTTCTCACGGCATTCATATTCAACTGTTTCATAATGCGGATATCCTCAATCATATCTTTTTCAGATACAATATAACCCTTGTAGGCATTCATCTCGTGGCGGTTTACACCTTTGATGAGTACGGGCTGGCCATTCACCAACATCTGCACGCCTTTGATGACAACCGTACGGAAACCGACATTGAATTTGATATTCTCGGTCACCCCGTTCTTGCCGACGCAAGCTACCTTCAAAACATAGAGATTGGGATCTTCAGCACTCCACAATTTAGGGTTCTCAAAGGTCTCCTTCATACGAAGCACCTTGTATCCGGTTTCTGATTTCTCTTTGCTTACAGCCTTGATAGTCTTTGTCATCACGCTCTTTCCGCAAGGAGAAAGCAATTCGAGCTGCAAAGCGGTCACCCCTTTGGTTACCTCGGCCTTGAAATCAAACACACCTTCAGCGGATGCCGTAAATTTCACATCCTCAACACGGGCTTTCGGGCGTGCATACAAAAAGCTCTCACGGGACAGACCGGCCAGACGCCAGAAATCCTGACACTCCAAGAAGGTACCGTCACACCAACGATAAACTTCCAAACCCAACTGATTTTCACCGGTCTTCACATATTTGGTAATATCAAAACGAGCTTCCAATTTGCTATCCTCGCTATAACCGATTTCCACGCCGTTGATAAACACGCGCACATTGGAAGTAGCAGAACCGATGCAAAGGAAAATATCCTGGCCCTTCCAAGAAGGATCAACCGTAAACACGCGACGATATTGTCCTACATAGTTGTGCTCATCGGGTACAAAAGGAGGATTATTCTCAAAATGACCATACCAAGGATATCTATCATTGGTATACAAAGGATCGCAATATCCTGTCAAATCCCACATGGAGGGTACCTGTACGGGCGCCCATCCCTCCGTTTCCGCCGTCAAAGGCAACTTAGAGAAGCCATCGCGGGTAACATCCTTTCTATCAGCAAAGAAACGGAAATCCCAGATGCCATTCAAACTGACATATTCACCATCCGTAAAGAAGGTGGAACGCATAGGCAAACGGTTTTTACCCAAAATGTTGGGATCCTGCCAATCAGCCATTTTCTCGGCACCAAAGGAAGAAAGGGCCACAAAAACGGCAAACATAATTGAGAATAATTTTTTCATAATATCGATTATTGTTTAATTATCTTAACTTTCAAAGATAAAGAAATCTTATATAATTTCCAAATCTGCATCTTTCATCCATCCCTGACGACCATCAGAAAGCTCCACATTTTTCCAAGGACCGACCGTATCCAGCAATTTCACCTTGGTTCCCTCGTGCAAAATAAACAACGCGGAACTATCATCATCCGTCGGCGAACTTTTCACCTCCACCACACTTCGCACGACAATCGCACTATCTTGAACCGTATAATTACGTTTCTGCGTCAGCGAGAAAGAAAGAGAGGCTATCGCCATGAAAACAGCGACAATGGCGCAGGCAAAACCGGTCTTACGCAAGACCAAGGAGCGCGAAAGGAAAAGGAACAAAAGTGAAAGCAAGGTCAGAGACAGAAATACCAGAAACAACACCGCCCAGACATCACTATTACACAAAAATCCGATTTTCTTGACAAAGGTCGTCAAAATAAATTCGGGAACCTGTTCGATATCATCCACCACGTGCTCATTGGCCAGTTGGAGATTAAAACGGGCATCCTTGTGAGAGGGGGCGAGCTTCAAGGCCTTTTCGTAATGCAGAATGGAAAAACCATAATGTTGCGACTTGAAATAAGCATTTCCCAAATTATAATGCAAATCAGCCGAAGACAAACCCAGCTCCACGATGTTCAAATAGGATTGAACCGCCTCCTGATACTGTCCCTCGGCATATTGACGGGTGGCCTGATTCCACAACGAATCCACATAATCCGTCGCAAAAAGGGATTGAGAAGACAGACACAACAACAAGAGCATGAGGGAAAGCCCTTTCTGTGATTTTTTTGTATTCGCCATTTGTGAATCTATCATTGAAATGCTTTGTACCGCCTTTTCATATTGCTCTCTCATCGCTGACGGGTCGGTCTGGGGACTGTATCGGGCCATTTCACAGGCATCCAATATATCCATAAACTGACGCACCTCCTCTTCGGCGACTCCTCGAGCGGCCAAGGAGGACTGAATGCTTTCCTTGGTCAATTCCGACATCGGAATACTCATCTTATCGCACACATATCCCAACAACGCCTTGTGCAGGGCCTCATAAAACGCAGAACTCAGATTTTGATCCAGATAATCTCCTGCCGCTTTCAACCTGCGACGAGCCATCTTGGTTGCTTTTCGCGTTTTCACCGCCACAATATCTGCATTTTTGCGACGCACACGCAAAGTAAAGAAGAGGACTGACACAAAGAGAACAATCAGCAACACAAGTACACTGACAAAGGCAGCAGAACCCATAAAGAAATGGTTGCCGGCGCTCATTTTGGGACGATGAGGATGAATAAAGCGAATATCGGAAGCCAAATTCTTCACGCCTTTTTTATTCGCTCCCTGCAAAATAATCTGCGGTTGTCCGGCAAAACTTTCCTTTTCTTCTGTTCTTTCCACATAAATCGGAAGCGCTTGCGTTTTTCGCGTCACGTATTTTTTTGCAGCCGCATCATAATAACTGTATTCCACAGCCGGAATCACAAAATCCCCATAACTTCTTGGAATAAAGGGATATTCGTAGGTTTTCCATCCCGTTGTGCCCCCCGTACTCTTATCCAACTGCTCCTCGGTCTTGGTATCATACAACTCAAAATCAGGCGGAAATTTCAATTTGGGCGTCTCCAAGAGAGAAAGATTTCCTTTTCCCTTGACGGTCAGATACAACGACGCAGCCTCGTGGGTCTTCAAACTGTCTTTTCCCAAACGTACACTGATTTCAAAATCACCCACACCGCCATAAAAAGAGGCCGGAGCAGGACTGGGAAGCGGACTGACATTCACCGTCACCGCCTGGGTGGCCACTCTTTTCCGCAAGGTCTTGTAATCGTCGAAAAAGCCATCAAAAATGCTGCCTGTATTATGAGAAATACGCTGATAGACCAGACAGACCAATTCGGCGGGTTCAATCACCAATTTTCCTGAATTTTGAGGGATAATCACATAGTCCTTGATGACGGCAGCATTGTATATCATCCCGTTATAATTCTCACGTTGGAACTGTATATCCTGCTGAGGCGTGACATCCTGACTCCAGAATCCATTGAACGAGGGGAGCTTGACATCATCGAAACCGGAAATGTTGGCACGCTGATAGAGTTTCAGGCGGGCGCGTATCGGCTCACCTTTCATTACCTTGCGCTTATTCAATTCCATCTTGAGTATGATATCCTCGGCTCTGACACTCTCCTGGAATGACGGCTCGGAGGTAGATTCAGACGAACTGCCCGAAGCGGAAGAAGCTTGTGAAGGGGCACTTTGTCCGACCACTTCAATACGTCGAGGTTCTGACGTAAGTGTTTTTCCTTTGACCGACAAAGTGGCTGAAGGGATATAAAATACACCGGCCTTTTGCGCTTGAAGCACATAGGTATAACTGCGTTTTACACTTTTGGTATGCTTTCCATTGATGATGCTGATGCTGGTCGAACTGCCTTGCTGCGGGCCCCAGACCACCAGAAAGTCACCACCCTCATTCCAGTTGAAATCCGAAACGTTCTCACTACCATCATACACAAATGAAAGATTGAAACTCTCTCCGACCTCCACCAGATTGGGAGCATCGACCGTGAGATTTTGTGCCGACAATCCGGGCACAAACACAAAAAGGGTTAATAAAAATATGAGGATACGTTTCATACGGACTTGCCAATTCTTTTTCATAGGGGCTTACCAATTCTTTTCGCGTGTCTTTTTACCGACAAGGGCGGCTTTTTCTTTCTTGACCTTTTCCTGGGTTTCTTTTTCTTTTTCCTGAATAGCCTGCAACATCTGCTGTGCCGCCTGCGGAGTCATTTGAGAAGGAGATTCCTGCTGATTCTGTGGCTGATTCTGCGGCTGCTGACCTTGATTTTGTTGCTGCTTATTCTGGTCCTTGTTTTGATCCTTGTTTTGCTGGTCCTGATTCTGTTGGTTCTGATCTTGGTTTTGCTGGTTTTGCTGGTTTTGCTGGTTTTGCTGGTTCTGTTGCTGCTGTTGCTGCTGCTCGTCGTATTTCGCCTTGGCATAGATATAATTCTCCTTGGCATCCACATCCCCCGGATTAGCCAGAAGAGCCTGTTTATATGCCTCTACCGCAGCCCCCCAATCCTCTTTCGCGACAGACACATTTCCCAAATTATATTGAAAATCAGCCTTATACTCACTTTGATTAGCACTTTCCGCAACAGACTTCATCAATTTTTCCGCCTGCTCGTAATCCTCCAAACGATACAGCGTATTCGCTAAATTGTAATTGGCATCCACCGAACTCGAATCCTTCACCAGCGCTTTTCGATAATCCAGCTCGGCCTGACGGAAACGAGATTGGGCAAAATCCCTGTTCCCTTTTCGTATATCCTTTACCCGCTCATCCACCGCAAACAGGCACAGCGGAAACAGCAAAGCAAAAACCAATATCGAAACTATTTTTTTCATAGCATTATTCTTCAAACAACTGTCTTTTGTTTCGTTTGTCCGACAACAACAAAGCCATCAGCATAAAGAAGAAAGCCACGCCGAAACAATACATAAACAATTCATTATATTCCTCAAAGACAATGGTATCAAATTTTTCCTTGTCCATTTTCCGTATGCTGTCGATGATGGGATTGAGACCGAATTCACCCATACCGGCACGGACATAAGCACCACCGCCTTCTTCGGCAATCTGTTGCAAAGTCTCTTCATCCAGACGCGTCACAACGATATTTCCATCCTTATCCTTGATATAGTCCCCATTGAGCGGAATAGCCTTTCCCTCGGGAGAACCCACACCAATGGTAAAGACCCTCACCCCGTTTTCAAAAGCCTCTTTCGCCATCGCTACCGGATCATCTTCATGATTTTCACCATCGGTAATCACAATGATGGCACGACTTTTCTCGCTTTGAATACTGAAAGACTTCATGGATAGACGAATCGCATCCGCAATGGCCGTTCCCTGAATAGGAATGGATTCGTTGGATACGGTCGAAAGGAACATTTTTGCCGAGACATAATCGGTCGTAATGGGAAGCTGCACAAAAGAACTTCCGGCAAAAATAATCAGACCGATTCTGTCGCCATTGAGACGATCCACCAATTTGGAAACCGCCAATTTGGCACGCTCCAAACGGTTGGGGGCATAATCCTGGGCCAACATGGAATTGGACACATCCAGTGCCACCATCACCTCAATACCCTTGCTTTCCTTTTGGGAGAGTTTTGCACCCACCTGGGGGCGAGCCAATCCCAGCACTAAAAAGGCATAGGCCAAAGTCAGCATCACCATTTTCAGCCACGCTTTGGTAGAAGAAACGGAGGGCATCAGACGGGCGACCCATTGGGCATCACCCAAAGCTTTGATGCGGCGTTTGCGGAAATATCGGCTCAAGGCAAAAAGCAGAGGAAGCACCCATACTCCCAAAAGCAGGTACAATACGACAGCGTTGGCAAATACAATCATGGCAACCTCCTTAACACAATAAATTCCAACAAGAAAAAGAGCAGCAAGAGCACCAAAGCAGCAAGGGCATAAGGCTCAAACAACTCTTTATATACCGGAAAACTATCCACGCTGATACGGGTCTTTTCCATTCGGGAAATCTCGGCATAAATCTCCGCCAACTTGGTCTTATCGGTAGCCCGGAAATAACGTCCACCGGTCTGCGAGGCAATATCTTCCAGAATTTCCTCATCAATTTTCACTTCGACATCCTGCATTCTGGGACCCCAAGGAGTCATCACAGGATAGGGAGCCGTTCCGTTGGCACCGACACCTATGGTATAGACACGCACCCCATATTCTTTGGCAATCTGGGCGGCGGTCTGGGGTGTAATGCTTCCGCAATTATTCACGCCATCGGTCAGCAGAATCACCACGCGGCTTTTAGCATCACTGTCCTTGATACGCGCCAAGGCGGTTGCCAGACCATCGCCGATAGCGGTACCGTCTTCAATCAAATCCGTTTGCACATCCTTCATCAGGTTAATCAGGGCGGCACGATCCGTGGTCAAAGGACATTGGGTATAACTTTCTCCTGCAAAAACGACAATAGCCATACGGTCAGAAGGCCTGCCGGCAATAAATTCTATGGCAATATCTTTGGAGGCCTCCAAACGGTCAGGGGTAAAATCCCGCGCCAACATGGAGGTTGATACGTCCATCGTCAAGACGATGTCAATACCCTCGGTATCCACGTTTTCGACCATAGAACAGGAACGAGGACGTGCCATCGCCAACAACATCAGCACCATCGCGCCAATCAACAGAACAAAGGGAAGATGGGATAGCACCGTCGCAAAAACATGAGGGCGCCTTTTCCACGGCAGCAAGGTGGAGACTCTCAAATGGGCGCTTCTTCCCGTCAGCATACGCCAAACATACAGGGCGACCAGCCCCAAGGGAATCAAACCCAGCCACAATATGTCAGGATACTCAAAAAACATGGTTAATTCTTATTTTCTTCGCGGGCATTTTCCTCCTGCAACTGCTGCTCATAGGTAGCTGTCACAAATTGAACAGCAAAAGGAACCACCGAGGCATTTTCTTCGCGCGGCAAAGTCATTTTGGCAAATTTGACAAAGTCTGCCGTCTCAAACAACTTCTGCAACGCCGTTTTCAAGGTCAAATCCATTTCTGCATCTTTCAACGCCACAAACAACTCACGGGTTGTCATTTCAAGGGCAGACACCCCATAACGAGCTGAAATATATTCACGAAGCGCATCGGTTACACCCGAATAAAATTGCTTTTGCTTATCTTCAGTCCAGTATTTATCGCCACGATAGGCATCCAATTTCCTCAACGCAACAATGTGGGCAGGCTCTCTTTTCAACACCGCCTCATCCCTGCGGGAAAGATAACGACGAATCAGGAATACGGTGAGCACCACCAGCAAAACAAGCAGAATAGCTCCACCCAGGTAAGGCAAAATCTCCACAAAAGTAACAGGGTACTCAATCTGGGCTTTCAAAGGATGTACTTGAAAAGTAGCCGTATCGACAGGAATGGTAAAATACTCGATATCCTCCCCGGCAAAAACCAGAGAATCAACCACCCCATCCTTAAACCAACGCTCCACGACAATGCCGGGCAAATGGTAACGCGCGGCATCAAAAGAAGTCAGTTGCACGGATAGTTCTATATCGCTACGAACATCCCCGGGAGCCGCTTCATACGCCGAAAGCGTATCGATATGCCAATCCTTCACCACCATCAGAGAATCCGACAACATGATATTGTCCTCCCAGGATGGTGTCAAACGGGTATTTTCCTCCAAACGATAAATACGCACGCCGTAACGAAGCTGGTCGGCAAGCAGCAAAGAATCACGTTCCTGGAGTTGTTCGAGAAAAGAAGCATGCTCTTTTTTTACTTCTTCGTGACGACCCATCGCAGAAAGCGACAGACTCATACACAACGCACAACACAAAAGGATATATTGAAAAACAGACTTCATCGCTTGGGGTCCTTTCATCGTTTTTGGAAAAATGACATTAATCCTTTCACATAATCCTCATCCGTTGCAATACGCACAGAATCCACGGCATAACGTCCCAACAGCGCTGATGAGGCACTTTCGACCGCCTCAAAAAAGGCATCATATTCTTGTCGGGTACGTTTGGACGAGGTATTGACAAACATACTTTGTCCGCTCTCCGCATCTTTGACATGGATAATGCCCACATCCGGCATCTTCCTTTCCAAGGGATCATAGACCTGGATTACAGACAAATCATGGCGAGAGACCGCCACTTTGAGCGCATCCTCATATTTCGGAGTGCCATCCGCCTCCACATCGAGCAAGTCGGACAACAAAAAGGCCGTGCAACGTTTCTTGATGGCATTGGACAGATAACGCAACGCCTCCGAAAGATTGGTGCCGTTGCTTTGGGGCTCGAATTGCAGAATCTCGCGGATAATATGCAACAGATGCGTTCTTCCTTTGGCCGGCGGGATGAATTTTTCCACCCTGTCGCTAAAAAAGAGCGCACCCACTTTATCATTGTTAATCAAGGCCGAGAAAGACAAAACCGCCGCTATTTCCGTCAGCATATCTTTTTTGGTCATACGGCGACTGCCAAACAGACCGGAACGACTGATATCGATAAGCAGCACCACCGTAAGTTCTCGCTCCTCTTCAAACACCTTGATATAAGGAGCATTCATTCGGGCGGTTACATTCCAGTCCATATTGCGGACATCGTCCCCGTATTGATACTCACGCACCTCACTAAAAGCCATTCCGCGTCCCTTGAACGCAGAATGATATTCGCCCGCAAAAATCTGATGCGACAGACCACGCGTCTTGATTTCGATTTTACGGACCTTTGCGAGAAGCTCTTGTGTCTTATCTTCCTTTTGTGCCATCAGCGTCTATTCGGCTATCTATTAAGGAACCTCTACCGCGTTGATGATTTCATTTACAATATCATCCGCACTGATATTTTCAGCCTGCGCCTCATAAGAAAGGCCGATACGGTGACGCAACACCTGCGGGCAGACCGCACGAACATCCTCCGGAATCACATAACCTCTGCGTTTGATAAAGGCATAGGTTTTGGCTGCCATACTCAAAGAAATGCTGGCACGGGGTGATGCTCCATAACTGATCATGCCTTTGAGCTTTTCAAGTTTGTAATCTTCGGGATTACGGGTTGCAAACACCATATCCACGATATAACGCTCGATTTTCTCATCCATATAAACCTCACGGACAATCTCACGAGCGCGAACAATATCTTCCGGCGTCACGACCGCAGAGGGCTGAGGGAATGCAGCGCTAGAATTATTCATACGCACAATCATGCGCTCTTCTTCTTTTTTGGGATAATCCACCACGCATTTGAGCATGAAACGATCGACCTGGGCTTCAGGGAGCGGGTAGGTACCCTCCTGCTCGATAGGGTTCTGCGTAGCCATCACAAGGAAAGGCTTGGGAAGGGGGAAAGTCTGGTCGCCAATGGTCACCTGTCTTTCCTGCATCGCCTCCAACAAAGCGGACTGCACTTTGGCCGGAGAACGGTTGATTTCATCCGCCAAAACAAAATTGGCGAAAATAGGGCCTTTCTTAATATTGAACTGCTCGGTCTTTTGAGAATAAATCAAAGTACCCACCACATCGGCAGGAAGCAAGTCAGGAGTAAACTGAATACGGCTGAACTGCGCATCCACCGCCTTTGACAAAGTATTGATTGCCAAGGTCTTTGCCAAACCGGGAACACCTTCCAACAAGATGTGGCCGTCAGCAAGAAGGGCAATCAACAGACTCTCAATCAGACCCTTTTGGCCCACTATCACCTTGCCCATTTCAATGGACAACAAATCCACAAATTTGCTTTCCTCACTGATACGGTCATTCAATTCTTTGATATTGAAACTCTCCATATTGATTATAATTTTATAGTTTTTTCTAATTTTGCGTTGCAAATTTAACAAATTCTGTCAATTATGCGTTACGCACTGACTCTTTCATACGATGGATCAGGCTTTTATGGTTGGCAAATCCAACCCAACGAGCGTTCTATCCAGGAAACACTTCAACAAGCACTGGGCACCTTGCTCGGCTGCGAAATAGCCGTTACCGGTGCAGGAAGAACCGACACAGACGTAAATGCTTTTGAATATATCGCACACTTCGACTATGTCGGCGTCCTACCCTATGAATGCACAGATTTTACATTCAAATTAAATGCCATACTCCCACAAGAAATCAGCATACAGGAAACAATCGCTGTTGCAGATGATTTTCATGCCCGATTTGATGCATGCAAAAGAACCTATCACTACTTTATTCATTTCAAGAAAGATCCTTTTGTAAGGCATTATTCCTGGTATTGCAAATACAAATTAGACGTGGAAGCCATGCAGCGCGCTTGCCAGTATTTGATTGGTACCCAAGACTTTGCCTGCTTTGAAAAGAAAGGGGCAGACAGCAAGACCACCCTTTGCACCCTCTATGAAGCGAAATGGGAATTTTATCGTCCCAGCCTGCAATCGCTCTGCGGAAAAGATGGCGGCGAATCTTACCTTTGTTTTACCGTAAGCGCCAATCGTTTCTTGAGAAACATGGTACGCGCCATTGTGGGGACCATGATTGAAATCGGGCGCGGCAGAATGAAAGCCGAAGACTTGCCCGAAGTATTGGCCTCTAAAAATCGTTGCCGGGCAGGCCAATCGGTCCCCGGCAACGCACTCTTTCTGACGAAAGTAGAATATTAAGGACTACTTGCTTTGGATATACTCGTCAATGGCTTTGGCTGCCTTTCGACCGGCACCCATGGCCAAAATTACCGTAGCAGCACCGGAAACAGCATCGCCACCGGCAAAGACGCCCTCACGAGAAGTCGCGCCCACTTCAGAGGCAACGATACATCCGCGGCGATTCACCTCCAGACCTTCGGTGGTGGAAGCAATCAAAGGGTTGGGAGAAGTACCCAAAGACATGATGACAGTCTCGGTAGGAATTTCAAATTCAGAACCTTCAACCACCTGAGGACTTCTACGGCCGCTTTCATCCGGCTCGCCTAACTCCATTTTCACACATTTCACCGCGCGCACATTGCCATTCTCGTCACCCAAAATCTCAACGGGGTTGGTCAGCATATCGAAAATAATGCCTTCCTCGATAGCGTGGTGTACTTCCTCACGACGGGCAGGAAGTTCTTTCTCGGTACGACGATAGACGATATGAGTCTCTGCACCCAGACGCAAAGCCGTTCTGGCTGCATCCATGGCCACGTTGCCACCGCCGACAATCACCGCGCGTTTGCCCGCATGGATAGGCGTGAGATAATCCGGACGGAAGGCTTTCATCAAATTGTTGCGGGTCAAGAACTCATTGGCAGAGAACACGCCATTGAGGTTCTCACCGGGGATGCCCATAAAACGGGGAAGACCGGCACCGGAACCCACAAATACCGCCTTGAAACCCTCTTCATCGAAAAGCTGGTCGATGGTCACGGTGCGACCGATAACCACATCCGTCTCAAAAGTCACACCCAAAGCCTTGACAGACTCGATTTCACGTGCCAAGACCGTATCCTTGGGAAGACGGAATTCGGGAATACCATATTGAAGCACGCCGCCCAATTTGTGCAAGGCTTCAAACACCGTCACGCTGTAGCCCATCTTTGCCAAGTCACTGGCACAGGCCAAACCGGCAGGACCACTTCCGACCACCGCCACTTTGATGCCATTGGAAGGAGCCACAACGGCCTCTGCCGTGCTGTTGTCAGCCACAAAACGCTCCAACTGACCGATGGCCACGCTCTCTCCCTTGATACCCAAGATACAACTGCCCTCACACTGGTTTTCCTGCGGACAAACACGACCGCACACCGCCGGCAATGAGGAATCTTGCGCAATGATAGAAGCCGCTCCTTTGATGTCGCCCTCCAGCACTTTTGCGATAAAATCCGGGATATTGATGTTCACAGGGCAAGCGCTCACACAACGGGGGTTCTTGCAATGCAAACAGCGAGAGGCTTCCAACTGCGCTTCTTCCAAAGTGAAGCCATAACAAACCTCTTCAAAATTGGTAGCCCTGACAAGCGGTGCCTGTTCGCGGGCTTTGGTTCTTGCTATTTTATTTGCCATAATCGTCTATTTTCCTCTGCCAATGTGGCATACATGGTTTTCGTTGGCCTCTTTCTCTTCCGCAACATACATTCTCTGACGACGCAATGCCTCGTCGAAATCCACCTGGTGTCCGTCAAACTCGGGACCCTCTACACAGGCAAAACGGGTTTTTCCACCCACGGTCACACGACAAGCGCCACACATACCGGTACCGTCCACCATCAAGGTATTCAAACTTACAATGATGGGCAAGTTCAACTTCTTGGCGGTCAGCGTCGCAAATTTCATCATAATCATAGGACCGATGGCGACCACCTGGGTATAGACATTTCCCTCGGCAACCAATTTCTCCAACATGGCGGTAACCAGACCGTGGAAACCGGCAGAACCGTCATCTGTGCAGATGTAGAGGTTGTCGCAAGCCTTCTCCATCTTGTCGGTGTAAATCAACAAGTCTTTGGTCTTGGCACCCACGATCACATCCACTTTTACTCCTCTTTCGTGCAACCATTTTGCCTGGGGATATACCGGAGCCGTGCCGACACCACCGGCAATAAACACATAGTGTTGCTGAGCCAACTCCTCGGCAGACATTTTTACAAATTCGGAAGGAATGCCCAAGGGGCCTACAACATCACAAAATTCCTCACCTTGCTCGTGGGCAATGATATCGGATGAGGATGCGCCTATCTGTTGCGTAACGATGGTTACGGTTCCTTTTTCTGCATCATAATCACTGATTGTGAGCGGCACACGCTCTCCTTTCTCATCAGCGCGAACAATGAGGAATTGTCCCGGCTGCGCCGCCTTGGAAAGTCTTTCGGCTTTCACGTCCATTTCGCAAATGGTCGGCGTCAGCATCTTTTTGGAAATAATTTCGTACATAGCTGATTATTTAGTCTTTTCTATAGGTTTCTCTTCAATGGGTTTGACTTGATAGCCCAATTTATTGATGGCCTTGGTCAATTTTTCAACATTGGTCTTCTTGGCGTCATATTTAATATAAATGGTACCTTCTTCCAAAGACACCTTCAAATCCTTGACACCGCGCTCGAAGGCAATGTTTTCTTCCACCTTTTTTACGCAATTCTTGCAGTGCAAATCGGTCTCGAAAGTCACTTCTGCGACACCAAGCGCCAAGGCTAAAATGAGCAATAATGTTTTCATATACTGTTTTTAATAAGTTTTCCACAAAGTAATACGCACACCGGCGTAAAAACGCGCTCCCATCAAAGGTCCCCAGACACAACTTGCATCAAAATTGGGCAGGTATGTTTTGATACGTCCGCTGGGCAACTTGTCGCCGAGGATGACATCTTTTTGGGTAAAATTGGTGAGATTTTCTCCACCCACATAGACATCCACCCCTTTGAAACGACGGGTAACCTGCAAATAAAGCATGGGATAAACTGGCGTTCTGCCACCGACATAAAGCAAATTACCATCGGCATCTTTTCTATCCGCCATAAAGTCATACACACGAGCAGAACCATTGACCGAAGCGGTAAAATCAAAAATCCACTTGTTCAAATGAGTTGCATATTGAAGATTCAAAACCGCTTTGGCGCGCGAAGTCATAGGTTTTTCACGCAACTGGCCCAACAAGGGCTTTCCTGTATCAATAGAACCGGGCTGCACATAGGTAGTCTTGGCATGGGTATAACGTCCTGTCAAGGTAACGGTAAATCGTTCAAAAGGTTCACAGGAAAAATCCAACTGGAAATTATCCGTAAAAGAACGCCCATCCTGCACCTTGTCCAAAGTATAGAAGGAAATCGTATTGGGGAAACGCTCATAATCCACAATCAACTGTTGGGTAAATTGTGTACGGAAATAATCAAAACTTACATAAGCGTTGTCGGAGGCACCCAGCGTGAAATAATACGACACGTTTCCTCCGAAAGTCCAGGCATCTTCCAGCGGGCTTCCTTCAAAACTCCAGGTATAGGCTTTCCCTGTTGAGAACACGCCGATATTATCGGTCAAAGGATGAGCATGGCGCATGCCACGACCGCCATTGGCGCGGATAACGACCTCTTCTATGGGAGAATACTTCAAGGTTGCGCGGGGAGAAACATAGAATTTATCACCCACATACCAGTCGGCATGCAACCCGGCGATGGCCGTCAGTTTGTCTCCGCCACGATAGGTATATTCTCCGAACAGACCCAAATTTCCGATAGAATCATATCCCTCATAGGCCTGCGTCCCTATCACCTTAGGGGTGTAAGACATGCCTTCGAATTTATCGAAAAAGCCTTTCAGACCGAGCGTAAAATGGTGCTCTTGAAAGCGTTGGTCCTGATAAAGCAAATTAAAGAAGCCGGAACCCTGACTCGGACAATAGGCATTGGCACCGAAATGGGCGTCCATCTTGTGATAACTTGCATCCGCCACCAGCGCGATATTCTGACTATTATCTTCGTTCAAAGGTACGCCCACTTTCACATAGGCGTTTAGATAATTATTGGTAATATCCGAGCCCCAAGCCGAAGACAAGGAATTATAATCCAGATAGTTATACAAAGGCTTTCCGGACTCGCCCTCACCGCCTCGGTTGGTATGACGCAAGGCTTTGAAACCAAAACGCACCTGCAAGCCACTGGGCGCATAATAAAGCCAGCGGTTGGACAGGCTGTAAATCATCTGCATCGGATCGTCCAAAAACCCGTCCTTATTATGGTCTGAACTGATGATATTGCCGGAAACATGGCCCAAGATAGCCGTGCTCCAATTGTCATTGAGTTGCAGGGAAGAAGCTACATTCAAATCCAACTTGGTATCGCTCATCACGGACGCATTGACAAACAAGGGTTTCTCGTCCGTAGGTTTGCGATGTTCCATATTGATTTGTCCCGTCATACTCTCCACACCATTGATGACCGATGAGGAACCTTTGCCGATTTGTATGCTCTCAAGCCATTGGCCGGGAATGTAACTCAAACCGAAAGGAGCGCTGATGCCCCGCATAATCGGACGGTTCTCATCCAACATTTGTGTATAAATACCGCTCAAGCCCAACAAACGAATCTGACGGGCACCGGTAATCGCATCACTGTATCCAACGGTAACACTGGCCGAATTTTCAAAACTTTCTGCCAGATTGCAGCACGCCATTTTACAAAGACCGGCCGCCGAAATGACTTCGGTACGAAGATTGGAACGTTTGGAAATGAAATTGCCTCCTGTCGCGCTGACCGCCACCGCTTCAGACAAAGAATCCGCCCGATCGGCATACATGCCTGTCGTATCTACCCAGCCCTTTGAAGTATAGATATAGCCATCCTGTGCATACGAAACCCACACCCCCAGCATCAGCAACGAAACTGAGAGAAACCACCTCTGCATCTTCCCCAAATGTTTTTTAAGCATACTTTAGCAAATATCAATAATTCTGCAAAAATATAAAAAAAATCGTACTTTTGTACCGTCTAAAATGATAAAAAACGGAGTGATATGAAAAAAATACTTAAATACTTTTTGGCTATTGCGGGTGGCGCCATGCTCTGCCTATTCGTACTCATTTTCATATTGATAAAGGCTGTCGGCTCGTTCAGTCTGAGCGAAATGACAACGGTGCCGGCCAAAGCCGTTCTACATATCGACATGGCTAAAATCAGCCTGGCGGAACAAAGCATGGAAAACCCCGTGGCTTTTTTAGAAGGCAGGGAAAATACCAACTTTTTAGGCATCCGAGACGCGGTAGAAGCCATCAATATCGCTGCCACAGACCCGCAGATTCAATATATCTACCTCAAGCCCGATCAAGTTTCAGGCGGATTGGCTCATGTGGAGGAATTAAGAAATGCCTTGTTGAAATTCAGAAATTCCAAACCCGTCATCGCCTATAT
>JAEIGA010001873.1_pt1 | contig 33452 bp, 56 predicted proteins | sample 9270691 | NCBI WGS metagenome assembly JAEIGA01 (sample SAMN17057246, study PRJNA624740) | gut metagenome | biome: biome; isolation source: fecal sample | host: Bos grunniens | place: China: Xizang | collected 2019 | reverse complement strand
TTTCAATCTTATCGGCATCACTAAAACTCGTTCTAACTGCATTTAAAACTATTCCAACAAGTTTAGCATTAGTACTAGCTCTACAAATTTTTTCATCAATATTAAATCTTTTTCCAACGGCTAATTGTGCTTTAGTATATGCATGTACTACCTTCTTGTAATAAACCATAGCAGCATATACATCTTGCTTACAATAGTAAGTCATATCAGCTTTATCCTCATCCGTCAAGTTTTCTTTCTCGAAATCTACACTCGACTCGAGAATATTAAGTCCTAATATGGCTTCCTTTTCTTTCAACGAACCGACACCGTCGTCCAGCAAATCTTGATAGGGGACTGCAGAGATTTTTCTTCTAGCAAAAGGAGCCATTCTCATATGCTCTTTTGTAGAATATGCACTATCTGGTTTAATTATTAAATCGTTTATAATCTTAATTTGTTCAGGTGTAAACCCTTGATAAATTCCGTTAGCTACTACTAAGTCATAGCCCTTTACATTATAACCGACTTGTACAAAATCGTCCTCTTTAAGTAATGCTAACAAACGTTCTCTTGCATCACCCATATCGCAATTTATTTCAATAAAGCTATTCTTTATGTCTTCTGTAAATTCGCCGTCCTCCGGGTAATCGCCAAACACGCAAAGCCACCAGTTAGGAGTTACCTCGAAGTCGAAAAATCGCATTTTCATAGTTATTTAAAAAGGTTTATAGTTTTTGTCAAACTCACCCGGCTTATAAAATACCTGTATAGGTGCCTTTTTCTCCTCCTTCTTCATTCGTATTTCCATATCATAAAGTGCACATATATCTTCCTTAAATGTAAAATTACTCATAACCTTGTTATAACCGTTGGAAGAGCACCACTCTGCAAATTGTGCGTAAAATGACAGACACTTCTTGTTATGGAAATCACCTATAGTTAAATCATTGTCGTACAGCCACTCGTTAAGAGGACTCTGTCTACGTTTAAATATTTGTAACAACTGTTGTTCGCTCTGAGTAACTCTGAAGCGTCCTTCCTCTATTGCAAGTTTAATACCTTCGACCGCTTTAAACAAAAAATACTCCATATCGAGTTCGGTAACTTTATTCATAAACAATGGGTCAGGAGTTTTAACTTTGTTATTAAGTTCTATAAGTACCATTCTGCGGTAAAGTCCTGAAGTTTTATCCATAATTCTCGGCAATCTATTACAAGAGAATATACAAGTTATGTAGGGTATGAAGTCCATAACCTCGCGATATATTTGTCTAACCGATATTACATTACCGGAGATTATGGATTTAAATCTACCGGTGTTCTCAAGAGTTTTTCCATCAACTACGTCATCATCTATGTTGAGAAGCTTACCGACAGTTGAAGCAAGATAGTAATCCTTGTCAAAATCTGCAAGACCTATGTGAGAACAATTTATATCTCCTCCTACCATCTTGTGAAGAAGGTTCATATATGTTGATTTTCCTGTACCACCTTCGCCTTTGCAAATGAAGAACTTCTCAAACAGATTTTTCTTAAGCAAACAATATCCTGCAATCTGATACAAAAACTGCATTTTTATAGCGTCGCCTCCGGTAAGCTCTTTCATAAACTGGTCTATACGAGGTGAGTATACGGGGTCATTATTAAAGTTAAACGGTATGTATATAGTATTTATGTCCGACTTATTAGGAGTTTCTACTTCACCTGTGACAAGATTGAGCACTCCATTTTTGCAAGCAATCTTATGCCAATCCTTATCGAAGTCTTCAACTGATACTTGAGTTTTAATTTTAAGAAATTCTACGATTTCACTTCTACCAGCACGATTGATATTACGATTAACTTCAAAATGTATAATTCTTTCAAGTTCAATATCGCTTAAAGGTTTGTAATACGTACCGTTAAACTTATAAAAGTTTGAAAAGTAAGATACTATATCATATTTTCCTACTATATCATCTGCAAGTTTATTGTACAGATTATCCTTTTCTACGTTGGATTGTTTTTCAGCTTTATCTTTTTGCTTAAGAACCGTTTTAAACAGTTCATTATTCGGCATAGGAGTATCAAAAATATTTTCATTGATAATTCTTATGCATTTTTCGACTTGCTCAGCCGTCAACTTTTGTGAACGTTCAAGTTGAGAACGCCACTTAAAAAGTGCATTGTTTCTACCATCGCCTTCAGTCATTCCTATAAAAGATGGCGTTAAGTCTTTAAGTAACGGTAAAAGAAAATAAGGTATTTCTTCAACAAAGTCATTCCATTCACCCCAACTTCTATGTGGGTCGTTACAAGGGAGAATTATATAACCTGTAGCATTGGCTCGCGTATCAACTACAATATTTAAGCCACATTTGCTTCTACTGTCTGATTTTATATTATGCGAAGGGTCTTGGAATAATATGTGCATACCTTTACTTGTATAATTATATGAGTATTTCACCTCAAATTTTTCAAGCAAACGTTCAAGATATTCTTGTGCACGGTCATCGTCTTTGTTGTCTATGTCTACTATACAGTAGCCTTTAGGAACTATCCAACCTACTCTATAGCCTTCTGCTACAGCTTGCTGAGCTTCATCGTAACTCATGGGATTTGTTTTCCAACGGTTTAATGCAGCTTTATTATCGAATGAGCTGTCATACTCCCTATCAGTCCACTGTGCAGGATTATATGCAGGTATCTTAACATATGCGCCGTTCGGATAAATCCTGTTAAGTCTTGCAAGGTTCTGGTCCATTATTACACTCCTTTAATACTCATAAACAATTGAGCCAACATTTCTTTATTTTTAACTGCATTCCAAATATTAGTTTCTACAGTGTCTTTGAACGTAAGAATTATTATCTGTACAGCACTCTCCTGTCCCATTCTCCATACTCGGTGAAGCATCTGGTTATACTTTATATAACTGTAGTCGAGAGTGTAGAATATAATTCTATTGCACATTTGTAGATTGAATGACTCGCATCTTGCACATTGCAATAAAAGTATATCTGCTTTGTAGTCCTTAAAGTCGGCTACTGACTCTGTACAGGTGAAGCCGAGACTTGTCATTTCGTTGAGTATATCCTCATAATCTGCTTCAAACCGATACACTATCACAGTAGGTTCCTTTTTCACGTACTTTTTAAGCCAATCGAGTTTAGCATTTCTATTGATGTGATAAGTGGTACGTTTTCCGTCTTCCGTAGGTATGTACAAGTAGCCATTGACAGCCTGATGCAATTTTTGTATTGCCGCAAGTTTAGTCATCGTGCTTTCATAATCGCCTACTTTAATTACTCCATCCTCAGCCTGTAAATACTCTCGAGTGGGAATGTACGGAAGTTCTACAAGATTTACATTAAGTTCTGGCATATCGTCGTCTTCTATGTAATCCACTCTTTGTGTATACATAGCTATATTTCGTTCCCAACCAGGTTTGTATTTGTGATTTATACCTATAGGAACTGTGACAACATTTCCGCCGAAAAACTTTTTGTCAAGGTCACAACAAGTATTTACGAACTGTGTATAACTTATATTACCCCAGTCACTTATGCACATGTTATGGAATTGACAAAATATATCAATGTCGTTATTACCTCTCGGCGTACCGGAGAGTCCCCATACGTATTCGGCTTTTTTAGAAAGTTGATATACTAACTTACTACTTTTGCTATTATGTGACTTGATTTTATGACATTCATCTATTATAATTACGTCCCACTTAACCTTGATTAAGCTTGCCTTAGTCTTTTCAACTATAGCTGCATTAAAACTCATAAGAACTGTGTTCGCTGGTAATATTCCTTGAGGGACTATCTCAGCGTTCCACATATTCTTAATTGCATCTGCAGTAGACAATATTAAAACTTTACAATTAGGTTTGGATGCTGCGACGTCTCGCAAAGCATCTACACAAGGATAAGTTTTGCCTTTGCCAGGTTTATAAAATAAGCAGGCATGCTTTCTCTCAAGGAGAAATATATGTCCTGCTTCCTGGTAATCTCGGCGTTTGGTCAAATATTCGGAGTATAACATTACTTTACCTCACCTGTAAATTTAATCATAAGCGCTTCCACAATGTCAGTGTCGTCTATGGCTAACCATATACCGTTCGCCTTCTTTATGGTATTTCCTACTATTTCCTGTGCCTCGGATACTTCTCCTAAATGTCCGTCTCGCTTAATTTCAAGACCTACAAACAAGCCGATTTTCGCGTCTTCTCCGTATATTTCGATAAGTCGCTTTAGTGTTGTAGGAACACATGCCGTCAAATCAGGTCTACCTTTTTCGGTATACATGCTCTGAGCATTCTTATATACGTATCCGCCGTATTTACGAACTATACGCATTGTTCTTTCTTGTACTTTTCGCTCTCTTTCAGTAACTGCCATTAAATATCCCACTCCTCTACTTTGTATATTCTTTCTGTATTTTTATCATCTCGTATAATTACTGTTTCAATACCTGCATTAATGATGAGCTTCTTGCATATATCACAGCATTCAGTATCTCTAATATAATTTACTCCATTAGTACAAGCAAGATACAATGTTGCGCCTAAACATTCGTTTCGTGAAGCTGATAGTAAAGCGTTTTGCTCAGCGTGAACTGACCTACACAATTCATATCTGGCGTTGTGAGGTACATTCAATTCTTCTCTTAAACAAACTCCCCGCTCGTGACAGTTTTCTCGCCCCCGAGGTGCTCCGTTGTATCCTGTAGATACTATCTCGTCATTTTTAACTATTACAGCCCCATATTTACGTCGTACACAAGTTGAGCGTTCACTTACAGTGGTTGCAATATCAAGATAGTACCTTATTTTATCAGGTCTGTATTCTCTCATAATTACTCCTTTAATTTTATTTTGGCAGAGGTGGCAGGGTTCGAACCTGCGAATAAGGGAGTCAAAGTCCCGTGCCTTACCTCTTGGCTACACCCCTCTATCGAGGGATATGCAAGGGAACAAGAGGACTAAAGACCTTGCATATCGCTCGCCTGTCTTTCCAGGTGTCTTACTAGATTTGCTACGCTCCTCATCTTCAATCAGATTGTCTTAGTTAGAAGCGAAACATACCTATGGTGTCGAGGGTAGGAGTTGAACCTACATTGTGCTGCCACTGTTTTATGGGTACCCGCAGTGCCTCTGCCGTTGGACTACCTCGACAAATAACGGGCTATTTTGGTAAGCCCACTATTCCACCTGTGGCCGCAGGTCATAGTTACCTCCAGTTTGACACAACTCTGGTAAAGCGCGTTCTTTACGATGAACTTCTAAGTCGGTCAGCTCTTCTTTCTCCGGGCAGTTTCAGCCTTTTTCCTCGCGGTGACTCTCCGAGGGCTGGTGCCAGAAACCGGACTCGAACCGGCACGCTCTTACGAACAAGGGATTTTAAGTCCCTGGTGTCTTCCATTCCACCATTCTGGCCTAAGGCGGGTGGACTAGTCCCGCATTTAAGTCCTGGATGTTTATGCGAACTTGTATTCTACAATCTTGTAGCCGTCCTTGACCTCTTCACGGTCCTCGAAAGTACCGTCGTCAAGCGGAACCTTAATAGTCTTAGTATAAGGCTCGCACTTAACTACACCTGTGAAAGTCTTTCCGATGAGCTTATTGTGAATAATCTCATAATCGCACTCAAATGCGTTAATCTTCTCCTTAGTGTCGAGGTTGAGACATGCCTTAATGAGGTTGTTGTAAGACCATCTTGCCTTGGGATTGAGAGAGTGATAAATCGTAGACTGACCTGCCTCACTCTTTACGCCGATAACTACCATAGGCGTTCCAGACTTGCTGTCCTTAAGCTCTGCATCTGTTACCTCAAATACGAATTCGCCTTCCTGGTTAAGAAAACCGACGCTTTCATAATCACTAAACTTTTCTACCATTTTGTAAATCTCCTTTAATCATTATTATTGTTATTATCTTTTTCTTCGCTTGTGTTATCTTCGGGAACTAAGACATTAGCAGAGTCTAAACTTCCCGACTCAATGAACTTCTGAAACTTATCATAAGTGAAGTTTTCAATAAATGCACCGGCAGACAAGATTATATCTCTTGTACCAGTGTCCATAAGAGGGTGAGGTCCTACGTAAGTGAGGAACTTTACATCCCTTGTTCCGTCCGAATTTATTACAGTCTTTCTGCAACAATAGAAGATGTTTGACGCATCTTTAAGATACTTAACGCCAGTTGCAATAGTGAGGTCGGGAACTATTCTTATTTCCTTGTTAAGGCCGCTCGTTTCGTATACTTCCTGCTCTCTGGTGTGAGTGCACCATACGAATTGAACGCCTTTTTCTTCACTAAAGCGCTTCATATTATCCTTTATATTAAGGACCATCTTACCTACTTCGCCCCATTCAGGTTGTGAGAGTGATTTACCACCCTTGGTAAACTCCATATAAACCTTGTAATCGTCTTGCAGAGAACCTACTGTATCAATTACAATAGTTTTAAATTCATCTGCACCCGGCTTACGAAGTTCTGCAAGCAGCATCGCAAGTTTTTCGACCGACGTCTTGTTTATCTTACCATTCAAAATAGGGTCATTCTTAAGATTCTTGACTTTTATAAGTCCCTCCGCAATTTCCTTTCTGTACCTCATTGCGAGCACTCTACCACCACCGTCATTTCCTACGGATATGTAAAGAAGAGGTTTAGGGTAACTGCCTGCAATAAGAGTTTTTCCGGACTTAGGCTTGCCCATATAAAAGTCTATACTGTGGGTTATAAAATTATCGTACTCCATTGTTTTCCTCCTTTCCACTTTTAATGTTAAGTTTTGTGTAATTTAATCTTATAATTACTCCTCCTTTAATTTTTCCAAATCTCTTTTATATAAATGTAAACTACCAGCATTATGATAATATACACCTATATCAATATTAAGTTCCATCGCCATCTGAATTTGCATACAAGTAAAATTAAATACATCATATGGTAAACCCAACCAAATGTCGTTGCTTCTCATAGTAACAATCATATTTAATTTATTGTTTCTAATTAAAAATTGAATAGTAGTAGTACAATTTAAATCCTTAGTGGGATTTTCAATTATATTTCTAGCTTCTTTAATATGTATTACAGCTTGTTTACTGCTAGGATCCTTGGTTAAAATTTGTTTCACCATTTCCCATTGATCGAAGTTAAATTTGTCATGTATGCAGTAACCATAATTACTGTTTACAGTTCCATCATCTTCGGCGATTTTACACCAATATTTAGAAAAGGGTTCAATTGATTTTGCGGAAGTATTTCTAGAATTATACCAAAGTAATTCACCTATTGCATATCTTATTGGCATTTTTCTAATACAATTACACATTGTATTGTATGTTGGATCTTTGAGAAATAAATTGGCATTTATTATCTCTTTAGCAATAAATTTATCATCGACATCTTGAAGAGCATTTACTACGTTATCAAATAATTCGTCTGCAGTATTGGCTTCAATCCACATATTCTTCTCCTATAAAATTTATTACATTATCTACATTATCGTATTCGTAATCGTAATTGTAGATTTTTACTTCAGTAAACAATTCCAATAATGTTTTTATTCTCGCAAAGTTTTCGTTTATTTCATTATAAACTTTCTTATCTGTTATGAAATCTTCTCCTCGTATTTGAGAATTATTGAAGCTGTTTTTATTCTCGCAAAATATTACTTTTATCGACTCCGAATAATTATGAAGTAAAGCAGATATATCATATAAAGACATTTGCGGAGATTTCTTATCCCATAAACGATAAACAATATCTGTTATAAAACTTCTATCACAAATAACTGTTTGACCACTGTATATCAATTTTTCAAGTAATAGTCTCGTATTTTTAACTTCTTTTGGATATTTGACAACTACACAAGGTAGTTTTTTTATTATTTCATTTATGAGTGTTGTTTTACCGGTACCTTCATTACCTTCTACAATGATTAACATATTTAGTTTCCTCCGTCACTTGAACCAAAGTTAGATGATTTGCGTTCAGATAAATTTTTTAATAAAAAAGGAACGTTTATTTCTTCAAATTTAAAAGAATACAATTGTGCAAAAGCTTTTCCAGCTGGAAATTTAACTATATTATTACTACAATTATGAGCTATAATATGAGCATTTCCTGTATAACCGGGATCGATAGGGCAGGAATTAACTATTATTCCCTGTTTCGCGGCGCTCGTTCTTGCGCACATCATAATAGCTATACCTTTTGATGTAGGAATACTAATGTTTATGTCTATTACCTTTGTTTCGAACGGTTTAAATTCAACGTCGAAATCCAAACATATATCCAATCCTACATCATCTTTATACCCCTTTTTTAATATTGTCATGTTACTGCACCTCCTGATACTGAGGATCATCAACATACTTGTTAACAAGATTTGTCATATCAGACGACTTTTCAATTATCCCGTCACGAATAAGACACTTGATAACTATTGCCATAGCGAATGCTGTTTCCTGTACACTTGAGCCGGCAGGTATATCTACCGAGTAAGTATTAGCCTCCTCATCAAATGCTACGGCGAGAATAAGTTTTTTCTTGTCCATTGTTTTACCTTCTTTCTGTGTTATTTGATTTTCAAATCATATTATAATATATTCAATATTTTTAATAATATGACAATCATATTATATACTCTCGACAATTTTAATATATAATAGAAGGCCGATTAGGCCTATATATGAATATCTAATCGGCCATATATTATTATATATTAAATATATTGACTCTGGCAAGTATATTTATAAGTTCCTCACGCTCGTTCTTGACAAGGCGCGACTTTGTGTCGTTTGACAAGAGCAAATTTCTTATTGCATACAGTGTGTAATGCATTAAGTCCATTCTCTCATTACACTCCTCCATTGCGTTAGCGTAATCCTGTGCAATACTATACTGACCATTGTACAATCTCCGGAGTACAGTATTTTCCTGCTCTACTTTTCCACAATGCTTTCTAAGTTCCTTTATCTCTTTACGATACTGTTCTACTTGTTCTTCAGCTGTAGGTATTCTTACAGCTTGACATTTATCTGTTTCCTTAATTTCCATGATTATATTCCTTTCTCAAAATTAATTTCAATAAACTTTCTACTTGCGAGATAGTCACAAAGATGTACAAAGATTTCGTCAGGCATTTCAGGCTTAGGAAGCACTGTTCTATCCCATTTGCATGTAGTCCACTGACCCATGTGAGTTGATATGAGTCTGCCTACTACATCTGTGAACTCACATTCTCCAAGAGTGTTTCTAATTAAATCTCTTGCGTACAAAGGATGCGCATGCTTTGAGTACTTGCTATCCCACTCTATACCGTGCTTACAAGAGTCGTGAAGTATGAGCGCGGCAATTATGTACGACATAGTCTTATCGTTGAAGTTAGCAATGAGCTCATTTCTGCTCAGTTCTACTGCAATCATAACTGCTGCGACAGTATGTCTATACAGACCTCCTTCTCCAGCTGCATAGTCCGGGTGATACTTGCCGGTGCTGGATGCTCCGGCTTCATAGAACTTTTCGTTCACATTTTTGAGTACTTCAATACACTGATTTCGGATTTCTTCGTCAGTAATGTACTCAAGTTCTTTTTCAAAGTAAATCATTTGTTTATCTCCTTTTGTATTTTGGTAACTTCTTTGTGCCAAGGTTTTACTATTCTGCCGCTTGCGCATTTTACGCATTTGATACGCCAACCCCCGTTATGTCGCTCGAAGTGACCGTAACCTGGCTCTACATACTTATGGCAACAATAGCAAAACCCTGGATATTTATTCCGTGCCATTAGAATTCACTCGTGGTAATTTTATCAGCTCTTACGCACTTCAAACGAGGGAAACGGAGCGAGTAAGTAGTTCCACCTAATGCATTTTTACTCTGACTCGTCGAGAAGTATGCTACTTCTACAATCTTACCGCGTATACCTGATGGATTAAGAGCCCAATTAAGTCGCTGTTCATCAGTAAGACCGGAGCCGACGTTGCATTCAACAACCGAACCATCGGCGAGATATGCTACACATTCAAGTGCACCTATCATACCTTGATACTTACCGGTACCCCATATTACACCGCAAACTTTCATATCCATAGTCTGGACCTGTTTATACTTAAGCAACTGGTCAGTTCTTTTATGTAAGTAATTGCCGCTACCAAGGTTAATCATAATACCTTCACCACCGCTAGCCACAACTTTGTCAAGTATTGTTCCAGCATTAGCGTTAAGCTCTTCGGCAGTATTGTATTTTGCAAGGATGGGTAAGATGCGAACCTCTCCGTTTTTAAGCTTTAACTTATCAAGTACCTCTCTACGATACTTATACTCCATGTTTCCGCTGGGCATAATGTCGAAGATGTTATATACAAGGTTCTTGTTTAACGCGTGCTGATTTATAAGGCCTGAGGTAGAGTTAAATACATTGTCGTACTTTCTACTCATATCCTCTCCAGATACGATGTAATTATAAATATCCGAAGACATAGCAACTTGCTGAGGCGCGAGTATCTCGCCGTCGTAGACGTACTCCTTAGGTAATCCACTCATATCAAAGTTAACACGCATCTCCTTGCCGTTACGTGATGTAAATACCCATCGGGTTCCGTCGTAGTGAGCTATGCATCTGTTACCATCAAGCTTCTCAGTGATATAATAACCGTCCTTAGAATACTTAACGCTACCTTCGTACTTTTTAGCGAGCATTGCTGAGAGTCCGTCTGCAGGCAGTATACTTTTGCCTATTCCGAGTTTGAGCTCTCTGTTTACAATAGGCTCAAAGAAGTCGGACCAAGGGTAAGTCATAGACAAATATCTTGCTATGTTGGATTGGGTAAGGTTATGCTGCAACATAGGTTGCTGTAAAAGTTCAAGCACGTCTTTAACGGTACAAGTATCGTCCCTGCATCTATCACCATCGAGGTCACAGGAATAATATTTGTAGCCAAACTTGTGAAGTCCATTGAGGCATTCTACACAGTACTCGAAGTCTTCCTTAAGCTCTTCGGGGAGCTCCCAGATGTAAGCACGCTTTTCTACGAGCGAGGAGGTACTCATTATCTCGTCAAATGTGTATTCGAGTATGTGTATTCTTTCAGTAAGTGTCATAATCTACTCCTTTTATTAAGTTTTGTGCTATATTCGTACTCTGCCGCTATTGCTTGCAAGAGTAGCGGATTAACTTTTTCGTCAGGTGTAGCTACAAATTGTCTGAGCAAAACTCTTATGAGAGCTGCTACCTGTCCTTTAGGCTGGTCGCCTACAAGTCTGCTTAATTTGGCTTGTGTCTTTTCCTTGACCTCATCGTCGAGGTAAAAATTAAATAATGTTTTAGGCATTGTCTACCTCCTTCATACATTTGCATTCCTCCTTGCAGATTATTACATCGCGTTCACACGTCATACACTTTAGGTTGGGTATCACTTTATTCTTGTCGGCGTAGACATTTTGTTTTGAGCGATACGTAGGCGTAAACTTATCAAGTAAATCAAGGCATACATAAAATGCATTCATTTCACCGTTGTAGAAGCCGCATTCGTATCTATTTGTTATCTCAGCGGCTCCAACACAGTCGTTCTTAAGCTCATATATTATTTGCTTAATCTCGCCGATTGTGAGTTCCTTTTTATTCTGCAGTATTTGCTGTAATTTTTCAGTTGTCATTCACGCATTCCTCCTATATATTTCTCGAAAACTTCATTGTATTGGTTTTGCATACGTCGCCTGAAGTTTTCTTCTTTAAGACGTTCTATACGTTTTTCTATAGTATCAACATCTAATAGCATACTTAACTGATTATAGCTATCCTTACAGTCTAAAACAGTTCCGTCATAGAATTTTACTTGTGTAAAAGTTCTATCGGGCGTAACGTGTTCATCTATCGATACTATATAGCCGGCATTGACTATTCTTTTAAGACCGCACAATGGTGTTATTTCAATAAATTTCATCGTCTGTTTTCCTTTCTCGTCAAAACGGTAATCCATCATCGGTGCTATTCCAGTAATTACATTGAATTGTGACACTGTATGGTTCCGCCCACAACGTCTTCCATCTCGTATTCAAGTTCTGCGTGGCAGCACGGACACCGCATAAAATATAATTTGTAAGATGGTTTTACTACTTTAATTGCCATCGTTCTCTCCTTTCTCCGTCCATTCGTCTCTCCGGTAAACAACGTGTCCAAGCATATCAAAAACCATTTCGACAACTCCGTAATATTCAAAGCAATAAAACTCGAAGTCTTTCGCTGAGTCGAGATATTTAGTACCTACTATCATCTGTTTTCCATCGAACGATTTGACTTGCTTTATATAGCCGTTGATAGTACACCAAGCATCATTGCAATGAACCAAGTCGCCAACTTTGGGTAAAATAGTATGATTTATTACTGCATGACCGCCGTCAGGTATTCCGACACCTTCCAGACACTTTCCCGTTATGCGTCGTAAAGTGTATTCATGCCTCTTAAATCTCGGCTTACACCAATGTATTTCACAAGGTTTCTTCAAATCTTCAGGCGTTACTGCCATTGTTCTTATCCTCCGTGTGTTTCCTTCCTCGACTGCAAAAGTCTGTGTCACCTGTCCAACAGTCGATAAGATTACAGTATCTTCGTCCTATTTCGTCCGGTGTCCAATACTCGCAATCCTTGCACCGCACAACCTCAACCGCGTCGACTGTCGGTGCACCGTGTATCATAGAACGAAAGCGTAATATTGCATCGTTAAACCCTTCGATATAGCGCTCTTTAGCAATCTCAGGTTTCTTTTTAACGACTCGTGACATAAGCTCGTCAGCATCAATATATCTGCTCATTCACTTATCTCCTGTTCTACGTTCATTTTTGCACCGCATTCAGGGCAGAATTTAGGTTTTCTCCCAAGTATGCTAATTTGCTCATCACATTCTGTGCAAACATAAGTATGAGAGCCGTCTTGACCCCAAGGATTAGGTTTCTCAATCCACTCTCCGTGCCTAACCTCAACCACGTCTGCGGTAGGTGTGTTTTTGATGGCACTTGCCACTAACGCAGGATAGAAACTGCGGTTGTGTATCAAGTCATCTATCAGCACATCGGCATCAATATATCTACTCATTCTGTGCCTCCCTTTTTACATTCAAGTAAACTGATAAGAGAATGAATGCCTCTTATGTTATCGTGTCCCATAATTTTGCCTGTTCCTGCATAAAATTGAAATAACTTATCATCGGACTTTCTTCTACAATGAAAGTGACCTGTTGTTTCGTTTTTCAAAACATATTCGATGTTGTGCTTTTCAAATTGTTGAATGGCATATTGTATTCTATTTGGATTGTCCGTCACTCTCTTTGTGTGTTGCTCTTTGGCATACTGCTTAATGCCTTCAAAATCTTCTCTACTCATTTCGTGTCCTCGCTTTCCTTTGACTCATCTTTAACAAAAGGAAATGGAGCGTTTTCGATATAGTTTGTAAAATTAGTATTTATCGTAACTTCGCCACGGCCACGACAATTCACACAACAGCTAGTAGTAGGTGACATAACTGCTCCGCATTTTGGGCATTCCCAACCTTTATCAAATAAGTTCATTCTGTGTCCTCGCTTTCTCCAATAAGGTAAAGATCCTCGTAAAAAACATAGTTATCCTCTTCGGGACTCCATTCACATTTTTCGCATCTGTGCTTCCCATTTTCGTATTTTTCAAGTCTTATACGATTACAATGAGGACAGGGGTCAGAAACATAGCCTAAACATTTTCCCCACTTGCTCATTCCCCATCCTCCGTGTATTTCTTTTTCAACTCTTCTTTTTCCTGTTGCCGCACTCTTTTTGAAGCAAGTCTTTTAATGAATTTATTGCCCCACCAAAAAGGCATCCAACCTGTTTCGGAAACTCGTTTTCGGTCTTTGTTTTTCATCTCTCGCCCTCCGTGTATTTCTTTTTGAGTTCGGCAAGCGTCTTACTAACGTCGTGCGTTACATAACCCCACTTTGTACTTGTTATACAGTAACAACCCCAGTCCGCAGAAGCCTTAGAAATCTCCTCAAATATCTCCGTAGCAACATCCTCCTTTGCTTTCTTTAGGCGGTTTACAAGTCCTATACATTCATTAAGCAGAATGTTACGGCATCGTGGAGTATGCAATTCGTCATAAGGACAACCTTCGCAACTTTGTCCTGCGTGGCAACGCATCAACACACTTATAATCTCATCATCGCCAAGTGAGATATTCACTTCTTCTTTTATTGCTTCTTCTTTTATTGCTTCTTTTTCAAGCATCTCTTGATATAAATTATCCATCTTCAACCTCCGAAAATTCCTTTTCAATTTCTCGCATAATTCTTTGTACATATTCTTTGCCAAGCAAATGAGTATGCTTACCCATCTTATCATTCATTCTTTGTCTAAACTCCCTCGCAACCTCGGAAGCCTTGCGGTAGCCGTTGTCGATAAGATATTCCGCCAAACTCTCACCAAGAGCAATAGCATCATCGTCACGAGTTCTGCTATACTCCCAAAGCACATTCGCCATTTCCTCAATCTGCTTTTCCATCGTTTACTCTCCTGTTATAAGGCAGCTATAAGGCATATCTTCGATTTTACTGCAGAAGAATCGCCACTCATCGAGCTTGTGATGCTTTCTTGCGTGGTGCATATTTTTAAGCACCTCGTAGTTAAGAGTAACTGTCCGCATCTGATTATACGATGTGGGCAGAATCTGTATCATCTGATGCCAATAAATCTTGTCTTTGGTTTCCAAATACAACTCTCTATTCTTGTTCAGGAAGTCTATCGTTAACTCAAGCAACTGAAGTCCGGGTTCAAGCAAGTTTTCCCAAGAGAAGTCAGAAAGTTCAAACGGCTTCTTATGTACTGTATGCATGGTGGAACAGGAGTTGGCAACTGTGCCGACCTTGTATGTATCGAACTCCTTCCACCAATAAGACGGTGCCGTGATATCTACTGAAACGAGTATCTGCCTCAAGAACTTTCTGTCATCACTGCCTGCGTTTGAGAGTTTCTTAGCGAGTGTATAATCATTGATACCAAGGACGAAGTTTCTATACTCGTCATAGAATGAGTCCATCCGATCCCAACTGTTGAGAGGATTTCTCATGCCTCTGATAGCATTTTCAAGGTTCATTACCTGTAAGTTAGTGATTTCAATCATTTCTCATACTCCTAACCAAGGCTTACATGCCTTAAGGTATTCACAAGACTTGCAAGTATATGCATCATATTTGCGAAGGTATGGCATATTAAGCTGCTTCATTTTATCAATTGTCTGTGCCGTTGCAATGAGGTCCTTTGTGACGTTGGCGTACACATCCATATCAAGCCACTGTACTGACAAGTAGGCCGCCTTGTTAAACGCGAGGTTGCACCACACATCGTAATAGTATCCGCCAGGTTCACAGTTGTAGTAAGGGTCTTCACCGTGTATGGCGAGTACTGCTTTACCGTAGAGTTCCTGACTAACATTCTGCTCCTTGCTTCTTGACAAGGTACCATTCTTAAGCACGATAGGCTTGTCAAGTGGCTTCTTAGGAATGTCTATGTAGCCGTACTTTATGTTGTGCAAAGGTATATCGTATATGTAATGAACGAACATCGCGTACAAGGGAAGCTGGCTATTCATATCAAAGTCGTCCTGAGTCTTGCGCGATGCACTAAACTTATAGTCTACTATTGTAGCATACTCATCGTCAATCATAAGTAAATCTATTATACCTACAAGAGGTTGGGTTATGCCGTAAAACCCAAGCTGTTCGAGCATGTCTACGGTAAGCTGAAACTTTACCTCGCGCTCTATTCTAACAGGAGTCTTACTCATAATAAACATCTCGTTCTTAAGCTGTTCCTCGTATTCAGCAACTCTTGTTATGACGTCCTTAAAGTAGTTATACCAGTTAGGTATGCCGAACTCAGTCTTTAAGTCCTCGTACAAGAGCTCAGATGGGATTATGGAGTAGTATGCTTCCTTGTCAACTACTCCGTCGTTCACTTCGTCACGAAGTTTACCTGCCTTATATAACACGTCGTGTGCCATCGTACCAAAGGTCAAGTGTGGACTCGTCGGTTTGCAAGGTGGGGTATGGAGAATGTAGTTGTGTTCGTATTTCGCCATACAAGAAGCGAAACAATTGAGTGATGAGTTTGAATGTGACATTTAATGTACCTCCGAAATATATTTATTAATTTGTTTAATAGCATCTCGTCTCGCATCTTCATTAGGTGTCTTGTAGTGCGTAGCTCTACGCTGACCCTCATACTTGACATGTATAGCAGTGGTAGTAGCTGTCCAAGCGTCGATGCCGAGTATAGCTACTCCCTTTCCTATTGCTATAAATCTGTAAATGTCTTTTAAACAAAGTCGTACTCTAAATTTATTCATAGTATTTTTTATTAAACTCCTTTCGAGATAAACCTAATTTTTCAAAGTAGTTTTTAATTATCTGCATATTCTTGCGAGTGGTAGCAGTCGTAACGTTGCTACCATAGCAGCGGAGCAATTCGTCCCAACGTCTTGGTCCAAGTAAATCAATTATTATTGCCTTTACTTCTTCAAAGATTAAGCTTTCCGCCAGCTTTTCCTCAGCTGCCCGTTCTTTTTCAATTAAGTCTGTATCAGGTATAGTATCTGCAACCTGTAATTTCTCCGAGTCGGAAGAGGAAGTCTTGTAAAATACGTCCTCAAAGCTCAGGCAAAGTGGTTTATTTCGCTCGTGTCTGGTATTCATAAGCAATCTGTTTATGAATGCCTTTTCTACAAGTCGCTTATGAATGTAATAGCCTTTTCTATACAATGTCAATATCTCAAGTCTACATATTTGGCATAAGTCCTCATATGTATACATATCCCACTTGTTGTTCTGTATGCTAGCAAGCTTGTTTACAAGAGGGTCGTACGCCTCGAGCATAAGTGCTACGTCAGGTTGACCATAGCCTATAACTTTTTTGTGTTTCATCGCTTCATAGTTATTTATTATATCCGTTACTTCGCGTATCACTTCCTTTGTAGACAAAGTATTGTACCTGTCAGTCTGCGAAATGTTGCATTGTACACAATAAGACTTCACGTCTTTATCCTCGTACTCTGCGTACACGATGTAAGAATAAATGCAATCTATGCCTTCAAGAGACTGCTCGAGCATATCTGCCACGCCTTTGTTAGTAATATCTGCGTCGATGCTCGTCGTAAGTTTCATAAGGACATTATCTGCCATCTTTAACTATCTCCTCCAAATTTATTATGTGGTCAAGTATAGCTTTTGCATAAGCTTTTTCCTCATAGTTCAAGAGTGTTGTAACCTTCTCAAAGTTGAGCTTCACAGCTTGCAATTTCTTGAGGATTTTAGTTTTCTCTTTGCTCTTATACTCGTTAACAGCCTCCCATTCAAGTGCATCATACATTTCCTGTTCAACGAACCAGTACAAGATACGTCGTAAGGATATGCGAGGACTGTTCATAGGGAATGTCGATGCGAGAGTGAGGTAATACTCGGAGGTAATGTTTATCTCACATCTTGTAGCCCCGTCGCGAGACGGAGCAGGTGGTAAATCTACAATATCGAAGGAGCCTTGCTCGGCTGCATCAAGTATGTTATTTACCACATCGCTTAAGTCTCCGTAACAAGAGAGTGTTTCAATAATGTTATTGTGTAAGTAAATACTGTAAATCATAGTTCTTCACCTGTTGCATTATATATGTCGTCTGCTTTCGCTAACTTATTTTTTACTATCTTGTCTATTGCTCCTCTTGCAGTATTACAATAGACTCTTATTATCCTACCTTGAATAATTAGACTGTGGGCGGATAAGTAGTCTTTTTGGCGTACTAAACCATACACATGTCTATCTAACTTAATAAGCACGTACTCGTGTAGTCCTATAGCTTTTCTTTTGCCTCGCTCAGTACTAATGTACACGAGTGTTAATACTCCTGCCGTGTACAAGATGGAGAATATTATGGAGAATATTTCGTACCATTCCATCAGTCAGCAGCCTCATAGTAAGGGCAGAGGTCGCCTGACTTGCGATTGTTACAAATACACTCGCCGTTACGACCTTTGCGCATTGGACATGCTTTACACTTTTTCTTCTTTGTGAATTTGCAAGGAAAGTATTTGCAGGTAGTACAATAAGCATCATACCCTTTAAGTATACTTCCGCAATTAGAGCAGGCGTTAGTCTGTACTACACTCTCTGCATCACAGATAGGGCACTGGTTAGCCATGTAGAACCCGTCACCTGTGCGTTTAGTCATCTTAACTTTAATCCATCTATTCACATGTTCGTTCATAAGTAATCCTCCTATTTAATACAGAAAATATACACACCGTTGTAAGTAATGGCGTAGTGGTGGTTGCCGACAAGGGAAGGCTTAACACCTAACATGTCACATATCTCGTTAAAGTCCTCCATGCGATAGATGTGCCACTCAGGCCGCCAACCTCCTCCATACCCACAAGTACTAACCTGCTCGTCTACTGACGCCATGTACTCGTAGTGTCTGTATAGACGCTCAACCGTCACGTCTATTAGTTCACGTGTAATCACAAATACTTCCTCCTTATATAAATTTAATACACTCAGGTCCAAACCCGGACTCTATGCTCTCGGGTGTAGTAAGCTTACGACCACATCGTGCACATTTGCCCTCATGGTACACGTACAATCTGTCGGGCACCTTGTGTATATGTTCTAAGAAATAACTAACTGCTTGCAAAGAAAGCGGCCAGTTGCGTCGAGGTACTTGCTGATAAGTCTTACAAGGGTGGAGGTACGAGGTGTCCCTATAATAGCAAGCCATGTAACGGTAGTCATTCTCGTTGTCCGGTCCTCTCAGCAAGTGTATGAAGTAAAGCTCAGGCTTATCTTCAGAGCGCTTAATCTTGTAAGTATAATGCTTCTTGCTGCAAGCACTCTCGAGTGTTATAATAGCATTGCCTGCAAATGTAAAGCTTTCTATGTGCTCCTGTTGTAAGCGTACCATATTAACCTCCCAGTGCCGCAAGAGCTTCCTGAGCAGCCTCAAGCTCCTCGTACGCCTTATACTTAGCAGTCTCGTCCACGAGTACACCTTGCTCGTTGCGAACCCATTTCTCGTTAATCTTACCGTCCTTGTAGTCGGTGTAGTCGTTTAACCAATCAAGCCCTTCCTTGCGGTAGCGTTCTGCAATGAGTGGGTGTGCCTCGATAAACGCTGTGTTGTCCTTAATAGCCATGTCTGTACTCCTTTATATAAATATAAATATATGATACGTATAAATTATGCTACCCCGATATTACTCAGGGTAGCGAATATCTTAACCCTCTGCGTTCTCAGCAGCGAGGAGTGCCTCGAGAGCTGCCTGAGCCTTAGCGAGGCGGTTCTCAGCAGCCTTCTTCTTCTGCTCAGTGGTCATAGGAGCACGAGGTGCACGCTCCTTCTTGGGAGCATTAGCCTTAGCCTCAGCGGCCTTAGCAAGGAGCTCCTGGTAACGAGGAGAATCTTCCTCAAGAATGTAATCAACAAGCGGCTTAGCCATGGTAATAAATTCCTTTCAATGTGTTTTGGTTGTGGTTGAAATTAAATGCGGCATCTACAATGGAGAATGTAGTGTCGTGCGTGTGGGATAATGTCGAGCTCCTCAGTCTCCCACTTAACCGAAGAGCTCTTAACCATAGCGACGGGAAGTCTGTCGCCAGTTTGCAAGGTGGATTAAGCCTCGGTCTCGGTCTCGGTCTCGGTCTCGCCAGCTGCCTCAGCCTCAAGCTTAGCAAGAGCAGCCTTAGCCTTCTCGAACTTAGCCTGTGCCTTCTCAAGCTCGGTCATGGGCTTCTTCTTGTCGGCTTCCTTAGCTGCCATAGCTCTTGCAATGATGGCCTTGTACTCAGCCTGATCCTCTTCGCTGAGGTACTTAATAAGAGCCTCATTAGGGATGTGAGAGGAAGAAGAGCCGATGTGCTTAGTAGCCTTATAACGAAGCTCGATCATTCCATCGGGATTTTCAGCAAAGAACTTCTCAGCGTTAGCCTCGTTGTAATTTTTGCGGTTAGACTTATTAGGTGTGAGAATGATGTAACCATCGGAAGTACGCTTGTTACATACAGGACCTTCGCTGCCATCAAAATCAATGACGTGATAACCGTCCTCTCTCTTTACAATGTGTGCGTAAACGGTGTTGGGATCCATTTCCTCAACTGTGGTATCGATAGTGGTGTCAACAGTGTTTGACATAGTTGTTTCTCCTTTTAATTATTAAATTTGTGGGTATATTATCAAACTGATACGGTAAGTCTCCATTCTTATCATATCAATAATTGAATATACAAAATGGTGATTTATCATTCTATTATAATATATTCAATCATTTAAATTTGATTACTTGATTGAAAATAACTTTTACAAAAATTAGTTAGTTATTTTGCTGATTGTAAGGCGGTGTGATGTTTCAACACGTGCGTCTTACAAGAAAGACTAAGCTCTACTGAGTCCCAGTCTTCGTCGGTAGCGAGAGCAGAGTGACGATTGTCACGATACTCGTTGGCTACAAAGAGTAGTGCTTCGTCGGTGGACTTTGCTTGTTTGCAAGGAATTGTGACGGAGCGCGTCTCCGTGATAGTTATGTAATACATAATTGACCTCCGTGTGTAATATTTAGTGGGAATTTTGGTGGTTAGAGTGATAAGTGGGAGAAAATTATCACAGTCGCACGATTTTTTCGAATCTTTTTTATAAAAAATAGAGGGGAGCCCCTATAATTTCTATCCTTATATATACCTATATATTTAATTTTTTGGCAAAATGTGTACTTAGATGAGGGCCCCCCCCCTCTTTTTGGGGCTCCCCTCCTTTTTTTCCAAAAAAGATTGAAAATTTTCCTGCGATTGTGAAATTTTTTTATCACTTATCACTCTTTCTGATCATTTTCAATGCGTTTAGGCATTATTTTTAACCTGCACGTTCAAAATCGCGTACCCAATTTCATCACCTTTGCAAATTTCGCCCGGTAAAACCTTCGCCGCGGCTATAACAGCCTTTGTAAGAGAGGCAGCGGACACCTCAACCGTGTGAGTAGTCTCAGCGGCGTCGGTAGTGTAGGTGATTATGTAAGTTATATCCATGATTAGTCCTCCATTTGTTCAATTTCTTTTTGTAAAGAAGCTATTTGCGCCTTCAAACGCTCCTTGTAAGAGGTGCAGTTACGCATATTTCGCGCGTGTTCGCGTGCACACGCCTGCGCGTTATCTAATTTAATGAAGAAATTCGATGAAATTTGCTCAAGCGATGATGTAAATCGGTCCCAGTGATACACTATGTAACCACGATAAGTGTGGAGATAATAGTAGCGCTCTTCGCCGATGTCCTCGAGCTCCGTCTTAGGTTCGTATGCCATTAGCTTAATCTCCTTAAACCGTTGAGTCAATGATGACATACTGCGAAGGCTTGAACTCTCGACAAGAAGAAATTTTATGAGTGCCAACACAATAATAGCGTGTTTCACTTGGATCGAACGAGTTTATATCCTTGATCATAGTAGTTTTAGCAATTTTAAAACTATTCGCGTTGACTGTTCTAAAATGTGAGTCTACAGGTATATCCTTAAGACGATTAATGGGGTGACTACAACCGTCTTCAGTGGTTACACGCACCTCGTCTATTGTGAACTCGTCGAAAACTCCTATGGGCAGTGATGCTACAGCGGCATCTTTTGTAATGGCGAATACGGTGAACGACTCGCCTGTTGACTGATTGTGGACCTTCCAAAGTCGAGGTATTTTCATTAGTATTCTCCCTTCGAGTGTAATTCGGCAATGTGCTTTGCTTCTTGGAACGATGATACGCCTTCCTCTACGAGTTCCAATCCCTCGCTACCGCCAAGGTAATGAACGTCCCAGCCGTCGCCGTAGTTACGCAAGATGTACCTCTTGCAATTGAGTTTAAGGTGTTTGATTTGCATGATGGTCCTCCTTTACTTGTAACCGAGTGCTTTACGCACATCTCTTATTTCTTCTTCAGTGTGCTTTAAATCCCACTTGAGTGTCGTATTTATAAACTCCTCTAATTTGAGCGCCTCGGAATCTGATTCACAATCGAGGAGTATTTTTTGATACGTTTGAATTCTGCGGAATTGCTCTTTGTAAAGAGCTTCGAGTTTAAGTAACTTCTCACGACGCCTCTTTCGCGCCATAATTCCGATCATCATACGTTTCTGATGCTCTTCTTCAGGTGTCGTGTAAATGGTGGTGCTTATAGTTACGAATTTCTTGTCGCGTGTACGAACATCAATGTCTTTTGTAATAATCATACGTAAATCCTCTCAGGCGAGAGGGACGATTGCACATCCCTCTCGAGTGTTTTTTTTTAATTTCGTGCGAGAAGCGCCTGAATTTCGTCCTCACTCATACCGAGTGACTTGAGTTCGTTAATCGCCTTGTCAAGCTTCTTCTGTGCCTTTTCCTTTTCAGTGAGAGGCTTAGTGCGCGCTTCTTCTCTACGCTTCTTTGCGACAGTCATCATCTCGTCAATATATGCCTGTGCACGCTCTACATTACTACGTTCGTCGTCGGTGAGGAAGTCGATAAGTTTCGCCTTAGGTGCATCTGAAGCGACGTAGGGCGTTTTCACTTTTTCGATAATCATTACGGGATCATCTTCGAGCTTGTTGGTGTTGATAACTTTGCGATTGCAGGAATTCGCGGGTATTCTAAGCCATGTGATGCCTGTCTTTTTCTCGTAATACGTATCTTTACGAGTGAGTGTAACGATTTCGCCATCGTTTTCCTGAAAAGTGAAGTTGTTTGCGTCGATTTTTGTGATTTTGAGCATTTTATTATGCCTTTCTAACCCGCAGGGGATTGCACCCTTGATTTCGCTATCCGATAGGGTCATATATGCGGATGCGGCTCCGCGAACCTGAGTACTCTGACTACTCATTAGCACATCAAGCCATTAGCCCTACGCCCTTGTTGACGGGACGCGTCTTGCGGATTTAGATGCTCGTCGCTTGATCCAAAAGCGAGGTCTTCGCATAATTACCGCCGTATACACATGATGGAGGCCGTGCTATGTAATTGTCAATGAGCGAGACGTCTTAGGTCCGTTGGAGCAGTGGATCACTACTATAATATTTTTGAACAATATTAAAAAACGGTGCAGGCCTTGGCGTGTTATTTAATGGCTACGTAAGTTTTTATACCTATGATTACAAAAATTTTGAACTATATTAAACTAGTTTTATCAATATAATATGTTAATATTAACTAAGAAAAATTTTCATAAAATTTTACACAAAAAATTCGTGAGTAAAGTAATAAAAACTAAAATATTTAATAAAATAATAATGTAATACTATATAAAGGAGGTATAATATGTCCAACAAATCACGTAGAGAGTCCCTCGAAATGCTTAATGTATTCGGAGACCCTAAATTTTCACGCCAGGCATGGAAGGCGGTAGGTTCAGCAATCTTGCAAAACCCCGCTACTCGCCCAGTCAAGCAGTATGACAAAGACGGCAACGAGACCTTTGCAAGCAGCATAGAAGAGTACTCATACAATCAGCTAAAACGAGACCTTGTAAAGCTCGGCGAAGCTGACCGCGAGCCTACCGAACTCGAAATGATACTCACTTGTCAAATTGTCAAGGCGCGTTATGACACCGCTGCGGCTACTTTTGTACGTGACACTCTTGGTGCTAAACCGGTCGACGAGAGCAAGATCGACGCGCAGGTCAATAACCCATACGAGTCCTTGTCAGATGAGGAGCTCGAGCTTATTGCAGCAGCACGCAAGGCTAAGGAACTTGCAACATCCAGCGCACCAGCACTGACGGAAGGAGCACCTTGCAATGACGGTGTACGAGCAGATAGTTAACTACAGCATTGAGGAAATGGCCGAGTTCATATACGGCCTCATAACTAGCACTGAACAACAGTTGTTGGACAGTGTCACGCGACAAGGCTACAACGCCTCCATTGTGAGTCGCATGCCAGAGCATCGCATGCACAGCATACTCGAGGACTTGCAACAGGAGGTGACGTGAGTGCTTAGACTCGCATTTGACTTCGTGGTAGCAGCTTTTAATGCGTTAGTTTGCATAATATTCGCGTTATTTGCAGTACTGTCCGAGAAAATTTACTTTTTCGCATACTTATCTCTTGTGTACGCAGTACTATGCATGGTTTTTATTTATATGTTCATACGAGGCCTAATAGATAAGCGACAAGATAGGAGTAAATCACAATTGGAGGATAAACATGGCGATAGCTAACACACTTGAAGGTGAATTATTACGACGCAAGTGCCGACGCGACTACGGAGAGTATGTCAACCTTGCAAACCCTGGCTTTTATATGACACGCTTCCACCGTTACTTGTGCGATGAGATACAGGAGTTCTTGCAGTACGAGTCGGAGAACGCGATGGACATACTCTTACTGTCGGTGCCTCCTCGTCACGGCAAGTCCTTCACCGTCACGGAGACTTTACCCAGTTGGTTCCTTGGCAAAAACCCAGATGCTAACGTCATTATTTGCAGCTATGAGGGTACGTTCGCTGAGAACTTTAGCCGACGCAACAGGGACAAGTTCAACGAGTACGCGACAGACGTGTTTGGCGTAGAGCCTAATGATAAGGTGCAAGGTGTGGCACTGTGGGAGACTAAAGATGGCGGACGATGCCGTGCAGCAGGTCTCAAGGGTGGTATTACTGGTTATGGTGCTGAGCTTTTCATTATCGATGACCCTATTAAGAACAAAGAACAAGCTGAGTCGGAGGCTGTCATAGCTAAGATACACGACGAGATGGGTCCTTCAGTACAGTCTCGTATACATCCCGGCGGAAAGCTTATCGTCATACAGACGCGATGGGTTGAGAATGACGTCGTCGGTTATGTCGAGAAGAATTGGTCGGAGTTCATATGGAAGACTATTAACCTCCCTTGTGAATGTGAGGATGCTGCTAATGACCCCCTTGGCAGACAAGTCGGAGACTCACTGATGGGTGAACACCTCGGTGACATGGACATACCGCCTCGTATACGCAACGACAACAAGTGGTTGCGCAGTAAGAAGACTCTTGTCATGGCTGGCGAAGGTGAGCACACGTGGAACGCATTGTATCAAGGTCACCCGTCGGCACAGAACGGCAACTTGTTCAAGGAGAGCTGGTGGAACTATTACAGCCGTCACGGTATAAGCATCCGCGACTTCGAGTATACCCTCTTGTCAGTCGACGCGACGTTTAAAAAGACTGAGACTTCTGACCGTGTATCGATGCAGCTGTGGGGCATACGACAGAAGAGTGTGTACCTCTTCAAACTTGTCAATAAGCGCATGGGCTTCGTTGAGACTACGGAGAAGATTAAGCAGTTCGTCAAGGAGTTCCCTGAGTTAGACGAGCTTATCATCGAGGATAAAGCTAACGGTTCGGCAATTATTGACACCTTGCACTACATGGACGGCATGCCTACTATAACTGGCATAGACCCTCGCGGCGGTAAGTATTCTCGTGCCCAGGCTATATCACCTTTTGTAGCAGCGGGTAACGTGTATATACCCAACGACTTTACGGCTGCAGAGGATGTGGAGATTGAGTGGGACGGCAATGAGAAGCTTTCACCTCACATGCGTTTTGTGACACAGCACAGCAGGTTCCCCTTCGCTAAGAACGACGACATGGTCGACGCCGATACACAGGCTCTTGCAAGACTTATAAAGCTTGTGACCGGTGAAGAACCTATGCCGGAGAAGAAATATTTGCGCTTCACTAAATGGTATCCGGATATGTGGGAAGACTATGAGAATATGAACGCGAAGGAACAAGAAGAGTTCATACGCACATACGGTGCTCCTTTGGAGTGGCAAGATTTGTAGTAATAATTTTTTACAAAATGAATAAAATATAACAAGGAGGTAAAAGATGGCTAAATTTACTAGATTAGACTTGTATTTGCAGCAAGGCTTAGATACCTCGTATGAAAATACTGAAAAAGAGAATGAGTTAGTCCAAAAGTTCACAGACCTGTACGTTATGGCTAAGTCTGCTCAGAATAATATCGAGGAATGTAAACCGGAAACTATAGACAAAAATCGTAAAGCATATCTTGGTACATTGAACGCTCTTAAGTTAGATGGTACTGAAAGTAAACGCAGGAGTCGACAACTTAGGAAAATGGCATACGAGATTGTTGAAAGTACGGTAGACAATAGCGTGCCAATGCCCAAAATGACGCCTCGTTATAAAACAGACTTACCGCTAGTAGCTATAACTGAAGATTATTTGAAATTTGAAGTGGATAGAATACTTACTAAGTATGAGAACGACCGTAGTGAGCGTTCTACATATATAGATGGTACAGGTTGGTATAAAGTTAATTGGGACTCTCTTGATAATACGCACGAGAGAAGTGGTAACGTAAGGCTAAATTTCTATACCATTGACCAAATAACTCCTCAACCGGGTGTTAATGACTATAAACAATTGGAGTACATATTCGAGAGGAGCAACATATCCGTAAGTAGGATATATGACTTGTATGGACGTGTCATTAAATCCGTAAATGCTGATAACACCATAGAGGTCATATCTTGTTACTATTTAAATGAGGAACGAATAGTAGCTTTATTTATGTGGTGTCCTCAGACTTTGCAGGTCATTTGTAATGACGAAAGTTGGCAAATACGCAAACTTAGAACTTGTAAACGTTGTTCTGCAGTAGAACCTCAGGCTAAAGAATGTGGTCTTTGTGGAAATAAAACTTTTGAGTATAAAAACGCTGAAACAGAAATACTTTCTGAAAATTTAATGGAAATATATAATCCATACGAAGTCGGTGAAACTAATGATGAAGCAGAGCGTGACCACTATGCAGCTCGCGTATTTTTATCTGCAGGAACGGAAATACCGTTTTATCAAATAAGACAGCTTCCTTTTGTTCCTCGACCTGCAGTTAGTATGCCTAACAGTATATATGGCATTAGTGAAGTCAAAATGCTTCTCGATGAGCAAGATTGCATAAATAAAGTACTTACTAAAGCAGTTAATAAGACTCTTGCTTCAGGTGCCGTGGTTACTAAACCTGAGAAAGTTAAAATTAATGATACCGATGATGCTTTCAAGATATTAGGTGTAAGAAGTGCAGAAGAGGCAACAATGGTGCAGACGAAGCAAATTATGGCTGATACTTCTCAGGACATAACTGTCGCCGCTCTATTGTACGATAATGCTAAAGCATCTTCTGGAATAACTAACAGTTTCCAAGGTCAACGCGATACTACAGCATCTTCAGGTAAGGCTAAGCAATTCGCAGCTATGCAGAGTGCCGGTAGAATCGAATCACTCAGAGTCATGAAGTCTGCAGCTTTTGCAGGAATATACGAGCTTATACTTAAGTATCTTCTTGCCTTTAGCGATGAAAATCGTAAATTTGTTAAAACTTTACCTGACGGTTCTAAGCAGGAGGAAGTTTGGAATAAGTATATGTTCCTTGATAAGGACAAAAACGGTGTAGTATATTACAGAGATGACTTTTCTTTCGACACCGATGCGGCTTCAACTTTATCACAGAATAGAACACAGATGTGGCAAGAAACACAAGATAAATTTATCAACGGAATGTTCGGAGACCCGTCTGACAAGAGAGTACTTAAAATATTCTGGAATGCAATGGATGCTATGCAGTATCCTCTTGCAAAAACAATTCTTGCTGGAATTGCCGATAGCGAAGAACATCTTCCTTATGACATTGAGCAGGCATTAATACAGAACCCTCAGGTGTTACAGATGGTTGTAGCAATGTTACAGGAGTCACAGAGCGGCTCAGGTGGAGCTAGACCTAACAGTGGACCAGCTGGAAATGGCGCTACACATGCCGCTAACGTTGAGAGAACTAACGAGCGTAATCGTTCGCAGAATCGTGACGTTGCGTTTAGTGCTCAACAAAGTGCGGGAGGTGGTACTTAATGCAGGTATTCAGAAACGAACTTAAAGTGTATCGTGGTGAAAATTTTACCATTGATAAACTTTTAATAAATAGAGACGGAAGTCCTTACATAATTAGCAACGAGTTGCAAAATCCTTATTGGCTCATATCAGTATCCAATACGCAGTATGCGCAAGAGAAAAGATATGTAAAAAATTATTGGTTGAGCTTGGAAAAATTTCCACGATTTTCTCTAACTAATGTTTTTAATTTTAAGGACATAAAAGTTTCAGAAACATCTAATGAAAGCGTATATAACACCTTTAAAGACATGGCGGAACAAAACGGATTGATTTCTGGATATTTAAACGGTGTTTACGTTGAAATAGATTTAAACGTTTATGCAGTATTGACTGATGGTAAAGAATTTAAGTACTGGAACGGCTCTTCTTTCGTAAACTACGAATGTAGGATAGTTAAAACTTTTAGTACAGATGACACTAAGGAATGGCAATCACAGAATTATTTGTATAGCATTCAGTTAGTAAGTGGTCCTAAAAAGCAGGAAGGTCCTGAGCCTATTGTACCTCATAGTTCTTATCCTATTTTAGCTCCTACGGTTATAAACGTTATAGATTATGTGCAAGGAGATAATATATGGTAAAGAATGTAATAGAAGATGCAATAATTCCTGAGTCCCCTAAAGTATTACCTAATGAACAACTACATGTTTATGTTCCTGTTGCATCTAATGAGCAAAAAGGTGTAGCTAAATATTATGAGGGACATTTTGATGTAGACCCTAACGGAGAAGTTCGTATAAAGGATAAAATTCCTATTATAAAAGACGAGACGCTAGCTGAAAAATTTTTATATTCATATTTTTACACTAATGAAGGTGTAGCAAAAATTCTTAAAGCAGACTCTGAGTTAGACTCTGATATTGCTATAAGATTACCCGACGGTCATTTAAGAGTTCCTTACGATCCTGTAAGTAAGAATGACGTAAATGTTGCGATAAGTGCAAAGTATGTTCACGATACATTTGCTGATAAGACTTCTGTAGGAACAGCTATTTCCGAAAGTGAGTCGAAGTTAACCCGTAAAGACATTTCTAGCTTTAAGATAGATAATGTAAAAGACGGCAATGGAAACAATATATTTGGCGTATATAATTTCAAGGTTACATTAGGCGACGGTACTGTTTTTTCACAGCAACTTGATCTTCCTTTCGAGGCGATACAGCTTGCATCTGTTGATGATTACGTTGGTGAAGATGGTAAACGTTATTTGAAAATACACTTTTCTGATGAAAATATCGAGCCTCTCAATGTAGAGCTGAATGACATTTTCGAAGGAGTAGATAATCTTATAAATGGGAAGTTAGACAAGGTTACAGGAGAGTTAGCAGATTATGTCCGATTCTACAGTGTCTCCACGAAAGGCGAGCAGACTGTTACTAAAGGTTCCAGGTATGCTGGAGACGGTCAGGTTAAGCTTGCCGACAAGAATGGTCATATTAGACTTCCTAACCATAGCACCTTACCGCCTGATGACGACAACTTCGCAGTGTCTAAAGGGTATTGCGATAGTAGGTATACTCAGCTTAAGCCGTACTCCAACTACACTGCTTGCGTTACCGTCAGTCCTGATGGAACGCAAGGAACTTCCGCGCCTTATTCAGGCGGCGCTATTGACGGTTTTCTTGTATGCAGGCGTTCAGGGGCACAAATACTTGCACCTAACCAAATGTCAAAGGTGCCTGGTGACGACGACTACGTAAGTAGACGTTGGGTTGAAAACAGAGTATCAGCTCTTGAACACGATTTAATAGACTTCGATGAGTCGACTGTGACGGCTTCGAGACGTACCACTCCGCTTACAGCAGCTTCTACCGCGTATCTTACGGCACTGCACGGCAAGGCTGTGCATGGCAAAAACATGTTTGACCCGCGTGAATTCGGACACGGGTCCACGATTGACAGCGATGGCACTATATCATTCTATAGAGACTTTGAATACGATGAACTGTATTCTATGTGGCTTACATTGCCTGCTGGAACTTGGACGATTACAGTGTACAATTCAACTGAAGATGCACCAAATGGCAAGCCTTATACGCCGTTCGGTATGTCTTTTATGAGTACAGGACAAGGTGAAACCATCACCAATAATGCCAGTACCGTCATATTAGACAAACCGACTCAAGTGCAGTTGGATTACGGAATGTGGGCAGACAAGTATTGGTGTAAGTTCAAAGTAATGCTCAATGAGGGAGATACTGCATTACCTTATGAGCCTTACGGTTATTATCCTACAGTTGTAACTGCTGTTAAATCCTACAGCGCGAACTTGATACCTTTCCCCTATAAGAGCTGGAACGGTACTTACAACGTAGGGGCTGTTATAACTCACAAAGGAATCACCTACACAGTGCGAGAGGACAGAAGTGTTCGGCTTCAGGGAACAGTTGATGCTAGCGACCCCTCGTACATGGTTCTTGCAGTAGACTTGTATTTGGGCCCTTCGGCAATAGGCGGAGGCGGTCCTACCGCACAGGCAACGAATAATCAATATTCTATAAGTTCAAGACTTTTTTGGGGAACTAATGGCGCACTTTCAATAAGTTGTGCCACTACAGGTTACTATGACGATATAGTCTACCCCATGGCAAACCGAGGAAGCCGACTTCTTCCGTATGTACCTTACTTTGAGCCTATTACTAGGAATCTGCCGACGTGCCTTAAGAAGCTTCCTGACTTTGGTTTGTCTATGCCCGACGGTTCCGAAGCTAACGTGTTAGACCTTGAGAGTAAAATGTATTGGCATCGTTGTACTAAGGTCGGCTTAGAAATTAAAACCACAGGCGACGCTGCTGCACCGCTTTCAGAGTACCTCACTGCTGAAGAAATTTCCAGCTTAGGCGACCACATAAGAATTCAAGTGCAAGGCGGTGGTGACATAGAGTTTCTCGGATATGTGGGAAGCCCCACAGGTTCAAACGCACCTGTTGAAATAGGCACAACCATGAATTTCTTACTTAAATAGGAGGCACTATGACAGAGAAGCTTAAAAACGATTTAGCGGTAGATAACGCTAAGCAAAGAGAACTTTACGTTAGGCGTGTACACGACCGTGGTAGAGAAGAAATGCCTGTTGACGAACAGTTGGCAAGGCTTCGTAAATTCTGCTACCGTATGTACACTATAATGCTGAAAGAGCACCCTAATCTTTCCGAAGACCCTGCATTTAAAGAAATGCTCGAGTTTTTCGAAACTTTCGAACAAATAAAAACTGACGTCAAGGCAATGACGTTGTAATTGGAGGTTACGTGATGTTTAATAATGCTAATGCTTATGCACAAGGTTTTACACATTCGCAAGCTAATTACAATACGCCTGCACCACCCAGACACAGTAATGTTGTTCTTGTAACAGGTCCTGATGAAGCGGTAATGAGAACTCCTAACGATGCGGATATGCTTTACATTGACCAGAATAAGCCTGTAATGTATAGAGTTGTGTCCGATATGTTCGGTAGGAAGTCTCTTGCAGAGTACCCTTATATCGTGCCCAATGTAGAACAGGACACGCCTGTAAGCAGAGCTGAGTTCAATGAGCTCGTTAACAAAGTCAACGCTCTTGTAAATCCTGTCAAGGAGGTAGCTGAGAATGGCTAATCCTTTCAATAGTGTACCGTTCACACCTGTTGGACAGAATTCGTCAAACGACATCGCACAAATACTTCAACAGGCAAGACAAAATCCTCAGGCTTTCGAGGAGCAAATCAAACGCACTAATCCTGCAGCCTATCAACAGGCTATGCAGATTAGAAATAGCCCTAACGCCCAGGCCATCGTAAAACAGATGGCTCAGGCTAAGGGCATAAACCCTAGCATACTCACTATGTTAGGTATAAAATAGTATATTGAGTTGAGTCGGTGCACAGGCAAGACTTGATATAAATATTATTTTAGGAGGGTTCACAAATGAGTGAATTCGCAGAAGGCTACGCTGTAGGTCAGGGTAACAACAATTATGGTAACGGCGGCTTCGGCGGCTGGGGCGATGGCTGGTGGATACTTCTCCTTCTCCTTTGTGGTTGGGGTGGTAACAACGGTTGGGCCGGAAATGGAGGTAATCAAGCTTTGGGATACGAACTCGGTAGAGTGGCTACCACTAATGATGTAGCCAGCGGTTTTAGCACTAGTGCTATTATGGGCAATATCAATGATATTATGCTCACTCAGCAGTCCGGTTTCGCAAATGTACAGCAGACCCTTTGCCAGGGCTTCAACGGCATTAATCAGGCAATAGGAGATTGCTGCTGCAGAACTCAGGCGGCTATCGCAGATGTTAAATACGCTAATGAGCGCAATACCTGCGATATTATCCAGTCTGGTAAGGATAATACTCAGCGTATTATCGATTACCTCACGTGTGCAGAAACTCAGAAGCTTCGCGATGAGAACCTTGCACTTCGTTTCCAGGCATCCCAGTACGCACAGAATGCATACCTTGTAGACCAGCTTCGTCCTACTGCTAAACCTGCTTATATTACCTGCTCACCTTTCGAGACGGCATATGGCAGAAACGGTGGATGTGGCGGTTGCAACGGCTTCTAATTTCCTACATTTAATGTAGTGAGAAACTAAACTTCGCAGGAGTGGCGTTTCTCGTCACTCCTGTTTGATTATGAAAGGAAAAGTAATATGAACTGTAACAGAAATTGCAGAATTTGCGATAACATTATCATAAGCACCGCGGTGACAGTTGTCACGGTTAATGGTACTAATACTCTTGTCATAGACCTTCCGGATAGAGCTTACCTTGACAGATGCAAATATTGTATTGTTATTGCACAAACTATCCCCGTAGCCGCCACTATTGCAATGCCCGTGGCATTTTCAATAGGTGGTGATACTACAGTAGTTTATCCGTTCATTAACTGTAACTGCACTCAGGTGACTGCCTGTGGCGTTCAAACGAGAACGAGATATTCCACCGTAGTTCTTACTGACGCGACGGGAGGAGTTTTCCGTTCAACTAGACAGCTTTGCTGTTATCCTACAGACAATCTCGCAAGTATTCCTGCTCCCGCAACTACACCTTAAGGAGGTACTATTATGAATGATGCAGTAATGGACTTACTTATGGACAGAATGGACTCGCGTCGAGGACGTAGAGACCGTGAGCGTGACAGAGAGCGTGATATGGAAGACGGACGTCGAGGCGTAAGAGGTTCAGGTCGTAGAGACCGTTCTGATTATGACGGAGACGAGCGTAGAGGAGTTAGAGGTTCCGGACGTCGGGACCGTAGAGATTATGAGGACTACGCAGATGGTAGAGATTACGAAGACGGCGAAGATATGCGACGCGACAGACGTGATTATAACCACAGTAAACTCAGACTCACTAAAGCCGATATGCGCGAGTGGAAGCAGATGATGGAAAATGTTGACGGCACCAGAGGACCTCATTACGACATGCAACAGATAATGACGGCCGCTGATAAACTCGGAGTCAAATTCGAGGACTTCAACGAAGCCGAATTCTGTATCGCAGTCAATATGATGTACTCTGACTATTG
>JAEIGA010001872.1_pt1 | contig 33454 bp, 27 predicted proteins | sample 9270691 | NCBI WGS metagenome assembly JAEIGA01 (sample SAMN17057246, study PRJNA624740) | gut metagenome | biome: biome; isolation source: fecal sample | host: Bos grunniens | place: China: Xizang | collected 2019 | reverse complement strand
GGCTGAGGGTGTTGCTACAGAGGAGGCTGCTGCAAACATCACTGATCAGGTTGCTGCTAACACTGAGTCTGCAAGCCGCTTCTCTCGTGAGCAGAATCCACTTCTCGCGCTTCTTAGCCCTGACTATGCTGGTGGTGCTGGTCTTGGTGCAGCTGTTGCAGCAGATGTTGCTACAATCAACAAGTACCTTGCTCTTCCAGAGGTTCGTGACTGCTTCCCTGCAGACATTGCCTTCAAGTGGGGTATCAAGGGTGAGCCTATGTTTGACAACCGTATGTGTCTCTATGCAATCAAGGTTGAGCGCGCTGACGGTAAGGCTCCACTCGATGGTGGTGTAATCTCTGACGCTCGTGCTACATACGCTCAGACTGGTGCTGATGCTGAGGTTTCAATGGCTATGAACTCTAACGGTATCACTGAGTGGGCTCAGCTTACTGCAGACAATATTGGCAAGTGCATCGCTATCGTTCTCGATGGTTATGTATACTCTGCTCCAGTTGTTCGCAACAAGATTGAGGGTGGTAACTCTTCAATTACCGGTAACTTTACAATTCAGGAGGCTCAGGACCTTGCAAACGTTCTTAAGTCTGGTAAGGTTCCAGCTCCAGCTCGCATTATTCAGGATACTGTAGTAGGTCCATCACTCGGTCAGGAGTCTATCAACTCTGGACTTATGTCATTCGTTATCGCATTTATCCTCGTGCTTCTCTATATGGGTCTGTTCTATAAGAGCGCAGGTTGGATGGCTGCTGTAGCACTCGTTACAAACGTATTCCTGCTTATGGGTGTACTCGTATCATTCGGTGCAGTACTTACTCTGCCAGGTATCGCAGGTATCGTGCTTACTATGGGTATGGCGGTTGACTCTAACGTTATTATCTTCGAGCGTATTAAGGAGGAGCTTCGTGCAGGCAAGGGTATCTCTGCAGCTATCAAGGATGGTTTCGCTAACGCATACTCTGCAATTATCGACGGTAACCTTACTACCATCATTACCGGTATTGTTCTCTACATCTTCGGTAATGGTCCAGTACAGGGCTTCGCTACTACTCTGATTATCGGTATCATCACTTCACTCTTCTGCTCAATCTTCGTTACCCGTCTGCTTATCGAGTGGATCGTTGCTCGCAAGGGCTCTATCTCATTCTCACGCAGCTGGTCTGAGAATTGGCTTACAGACTTCAAGTTTGACTTTATCGGTAAGCGTAAGATGTCTTACATTATCTCAGGTGCTGTAATCCTTGTATCTGTAGTGTCACTCTTCATTCAGGGTCTGAACCTTGGCGTTGAGTTTACTGGTGGTCGTACCTTCGTAGTACGTTTTGACCAGGATGTAACTGCTGAGCAGGTACGTGCACAGCTTACTGAGGCATTTGCTGGTGCTGAGGACGCTGCAAACGCTTCATTCGAGGTTAAGCAGTATGGTGATAAGAACCAGATGCGTATCGTTACTCAGTACAAGCACGACGATACTTCTGAGGCTACAACTGAGGAGGTTGAGGTACTTATCTACAACGCCCTTAAGTCACTCTATGGCTACGAGATTACCCTCGATGGCTTTAAGAATACTCAGGAGGATGTAAATGGTATCGTTTCTGCTGATAAGATCGGTCCTGCAATTGCTAAGGATATGACTACTGGTGCATTCTTTGCAATCATCTTCTCTCTTATCGCAATCGGTCTCTACATTACCCTGCGATTCAAGAAGTGGCAGTGGGCTACTGGTGCAACTGTGGCACTTATGCACGATGCATTTATCGTAATCGGTCTATTCTCACTCTGCTACGCATTTATGCCATTCAACCTTGAGATTGATCAGGCATTTATCGCGGCAATCCTTACCATTATCGGTTACTCAATCAACGATACAGTGGTAATCTTCGACCGTATTCGTGAGTACAATGTTCTCTATCCAAAGCGTAACATCCGCGAGAATATCAACAATGCGCTCTGCTCTACACTTGCTCGTACCCTCAATACTTCAGGTACAACCCTTGTAACATTGCTTGCAATCTTCGTATTCGGTGGTGCTACAATCCGTGGCTTCGTGTTCGCACTGCTTGTCGGTGTTATCGTAGGTACATACTCATCACTCTTCATCGCAACTCCGCTTGCATACGATATGCTTCCAGCTGCAGATAAGAAGTAGTAGATGACTTTTATAACTTCGTTAGCAGTGGCTTTTGCCACTGCTAATTTTTTTGTATATTTCAGAAAAATGCCTAAATTTGAACAATTAAACTTAAACAACTGATACCTATGGTGAAGAGAATTCGTGGTGGAGCATACGTTGCTCCAATATTAATGGACCTACACATCAATGTAGAGCGGGGATTTGCAATCTCAGATAGTAGTTTTGAACAGCCGGAGTTTGGCGGTGAGGATAATCTATAAAATTTTACAGCTATGAAGAGATTGTCTATTATTATTGCGGCTATTGCTGCAGTTCTTGGTTTGAACTCTTGTCAGAAGAGTACAATAGAGGAGAGTAACATTGCCTCTAAGCAGTTGAACTTTTATGTTGATTTGAATGAGGATACTCGTATTCTCTTTAATGATGGCCAGTATGCTTGGCAGGGTAATGGTGAGGAGATACTGGGTGTATATATCGCATCTACACTACCTACTGTAAATGCAGAGGCTGTTGTCGCGCTGAAAGATGGTCGCGGATTCTGTTCTACTACTACAAAGGACTTTACTGCAGGGGATAAGATGTATGTCTACTTCCCACATAGTGGTGCTAATGATGCAAAAAATCCATCAAATGTTTCGCTGACTATTCCTCAGGCGCAGAGTCAGACTGAGGCGGGAGCCTTCAATGTGACTAATATGCCGATGGTGGGCTATCCAGTGGCATTGGGTAGCGAACTTGGCACATCAGTAGTAATGCGTCCAATGGCATCGTTGTTGCAGGCGAAGGTTTATGCATCGGGCTCTTACGCAGGCGAGAATGTTGTCTCTATCAGCTATAACACAGCGGGAGTTGTTGCAGGTGAGTTTACAGCAGACCTTGTAAATGCTGGCGCAGAGGCAGGTCTGACACTTGCTGGTGGCGATGTGGCAAGTGTAACAACAACTTTGGAGACTCCATATACTATTGGCGCAGCAAAAGCAGATGCTAAGGCGCTCTATATGGTGCTTGCTCCAGGAAACTATCAGGGAACAGTTGAGGTGACAACCGACAAGGCTATCTATACCTATACTTATAATAAGCAGGTTGCTCGTAATACATATTACGACCTCTACATCAATCTGAATAACGCTACTTCTCGCCGTGAGATTGCAGGTGAGTGGGGTGGTGGTGACGGCTCGGCTGCAAACCCATATTTGATTGGCTCAGCTGCTGATTTGCAGTTGCTCTCTACTCGTATTAATAACCCTGCTCAGAGCGTTCAATATGCTAATAAGCACTACCGTCAGGTTGCAAATATTGATATGACGGATATATCTATTATGCCAATTGGTAGATATGTTGACAATACTAATTATGAAGCGACAACCCCAACGCTAAATGTTACGACACAGCCATTTAGGGGCGTTTATGATGGTGGTAACTATACTATTTCAGGCGTTGAGATTAACAATACATCAACTCAGGCATGTGGTCTGTTTGGTTGTACTGATGGCGCAACGCTGAAGAATATCAATATTAAGGATAGCCAGTTTACCTCTTCACATATCAATGTTGGTGCACTTGTAGGTGTGGCATTGAATACTACAATGGAGGCAATTAATGTAGATGCGGCAGTTAATGGTACCGCTGAAATTATGTTTATTGAGCCTGCAGATACTAAAAACTATGTAGGTAGTTATGTTGGTGGTGTGGTTGGTTATGTTAATGGCTGTACTATGGACAATGTAACATTCGCTGGAGCTGCAAAATCAACTTCTCAGCTCTGTGGAGGTATTGTGGCATACGCTGCAGGTACAAAGTTTAACAAGTGTACACTTGCCAAGGGTGCTACTGTAGATTGTGGTAGCCACTTCTGCGGTGGTATTGCTGCACGAGCACGATTCCTCTCAACATTTGACTACTGTGTTGTGGATGGTCTTGTGTCGAACTATACAGATAATTACACTGGTGGTATTACATCTCACCTTACATCTGGATATGCAAAGAACTGCCTTATCTCACAGACCGCTTGTATCTCATCTCGTGGTGATCACACCGGTGGTATTGTAGGAGCTTTGCAGCCACTCGAGACACTGAATGCAGATGGTAGCAACGCTACAGCGCACGTTATTGACTGTATCAACTACGCCTTTATCCCTGGTGAGGATAATGTCGGTGGTATTGTAGGCTATCAGGGTAACTCTACAGCTGACCGCGCTTGTAATGTCATCAACTGCGTATCATATGGCGATGTACATAGCTATGTAACTTGTGCCGGTGGTGTTGTGGGTACTATCTCAAGCTATGGCACAGCTAATATTATCAACTGTAAGAGCTATGGTAATGTAACCTGTTCTCAGTCTAGTGTCGGCGGTATCGTTGGCTCTGTTACCGTAAAGGTTGAGACCACTATTGACAACTGTATTGCATACGGAAATCTGGTAGGTCAGTACTCTATCGGTGGTCTTGTAGGTTTCGCAAAGGTTAATGATGCGGCTTGTATGTTTAATATTATCAACTCTGTCTATGCAGGCCGTCGTGTTGATGCTCGTGGTAATAACGGAAACAATGGTTATACCCTTGCAGCAGGTATTGTAGGCTGGACACAGATAGCCGCAGGTACTCTCAATATCCTAAACTGTGCATCACGCGTAGAGGAGATTCATACAGTTAGCGTAGCTACTGATGGCTATGCCTCAAAGAATAACGCTATGGCGGGTATTATCGGTTTCCAGAATGGTACTACAGCTTCGATTAAGGGCGCGACAATTCACGGTGTATATTCGACAATTAAGTGGGATGGTTTCCATACTGACGGTATTAGCTACGCTACACACTCTGCACCGTCTACACTGGCTGCAGGTCTTGGCTCAAGAATCTATAACGCAAGTGTAGATTATGCCTACTATGATGAGTCAGCGCGTAGCTTTAATCCGGGTGCAACAAATAATAAGCCTGTACTTGGTGCAAATATCGCTGCTATCACTACTCCAGACGACCTGCTTGCAAAGATGAATGCCGCTGTTGCAGCATATAAGGGTAGCTGTACCTATCCACTCAAGAGCTGGGTTAAGGATGCTGATGGCTATCCTGTAATTGAGGGTATGGCGACAAATCTTGCAACACCATCTACCCAAAAGCGCGTCAGCGTTATCGGCGATAGTATCTCAACATTTAGAGGTATTGTGCCTAATGGCTATGGATGTCACTATCCAACTGCTGATGGAGATTTGACCTCTATGTCACAGACCTACTGGTGGATCTTGGCTAATGATCTGATGCTTGATGCTAAGATTGAGCGTAATATCTCATACTCAGGAACTTGCGTAGTCAACTCTTCTGCTACAGCAGACACCTACTATGCTAAGCGTTTTATTGATAATCAGGGCGTTGGTGAGGCAGATATCGTTATTATCCATGGTGGAACTAACGACTGGAGCAAGAACTGCGCTCCGCTCTATGGCTCTGTTGACCTTAAAGCAACAGCGGGCCCAAGTGATGCAGACCTTAAGCCATATTTTGATGCAGCCGATGCGGCTAAAACTCGTGCTGAGGTTGAGGCTCTGAATGACAAAACATTCTGCGAGGCGTATATTAAGCTTATTGAGCTGATTCTTGAGCGTAGAGCTGATACTAAGATTGTATGTATCGTGGGCGACTATACCGGTGTTGGTGTTCAGCAGTCAATCCATAAGATTGCAGCTCACTATGGCAACAATGCAAAGGTTGTTGACCTGCTTGCTGTCAATGGCTTTAACGACCAGGTTTATATGCCAAAGCACGACTATAACCCAGAGACCGGCAAGGGTTGCCACCCATCTGCAAAGGCTATGGTCTTTATGGCTAATAAGATCTATGACGACCTTGGCGCTTGGCTTGAGGAGTAGTATTCTCGCTTTTGGCCATTAGCCATTGGCTTATAGAATTCTAAAAATATCCACCTTCGGAATGAAAGGTGGATATTTTTTTTGTGGGCTAACAGCTAATAGCCAATAGCTAACAGCACAATTATTTGCGAAACCGCAAATAATTACTACCTTGTACTACTGAAACAACATTGGGTATATAGAAAATGGGAGACAGAAGTCTCCCAAAATGTAGTCTGAAAGTTCAGTTGAGAACTTTTGAGTTTGCATATTTTTCATTTATCTCAGTTCTCTTAGAATTAAATACTTGTGGTTACTTTGCAGATGCTTTCGCTGATTTTTTTGCTTTTCGATTTATCTTTGCCTTAATCTTCTTCTCTGTTTTTTTAATCTCTTTTCTTAACTCCTTGATAGTTTTAGAGATAGATGATTTAGGTTTTGCCAATGAAGAGTTGTATGACTCTAATGCGTCTATCTTTTTACGAATAAATTCAACCTCTTTTAGCTCCTCAGCATTGCTAATATTGCTTTCAATCTCATCTTGGAACTCTTTCTCTTTGCGCTTTTTTTCAGAGTTTTTAGCAAGCTTTGCAACCTCGCCGTTTAAGAACTTGTCCATTAAAGTGGAGTTAAAAATTACATTGATGAATTGAGCCGAGGAGATGTCATCAGCAACCCAGTTTTTGAGATTAATAACTTTGCAATATCCACCGCCAGTGATTATTATTCCATTACCTCCAAGCTCGTGTGCTTTTGTTACAGCTTTCTCATAAAATTTCTTAATGGTCTCCTTCCTAACACTCATGAAGATAGGGAGGGCAAACGGCTTGTGAGTCATAAATGAAAGAACTTCGTATTCTCCCTTTACATCATTCTCATTGAGGAAAATCTTGACTTTTGACTTTATCGCCAATTCTTCTTCTGTGTTCATTCTCATTGCGTAATTTTCTGCCATTGTTTTGGTAGAATATAGCTGAAATGAGCATGAGCTGAATAGTAATGCACTTGTAATAGCAGCAATGTAAATCTTAATAGTTTTCATTCTTCGTGTGTTTTTAAGTTGTGAATTAATTTTTGTCCTAATCGGTTGTTGGAATCAATAGTTGGAGTACGGACCATTACTTCAATTATTTACATTGTTATTCCATAGAATCTTTGTTTTTAACCATAGGCAATTTTTCTATTATTGATAAATAATCTTAGTTTATAGGATAAAATAAAAAAAGCGTGTACCTAACCTTACACGCTATCAAGGACTACGACATCCCATTGTCTTAGAAAGGCAGGTACACACAAGCAATACCTTGCCCAACAAGACAATTTATAAACCAAGCCCATAGTATCAAGTGTCGTAGTTCGATAGCGATTAGGCAAATATGTAATGCAAATATAGTAAAATATATCAAAACTTATTGCTGATACAGAAATAATTTTTGTTTTTTTGATTGCTTGTACTACCTTTGTTGTATGAAAAGAATTTGGGAATATATAAAGGGTCTGGGACTGTTGGCGAAGAGGTATATCTCGCCCGTGTTTATAAGTCTGCTTGTGGCGTCATTTACGCTGTGGTATATAGCCAAGTTGAACTATAACTACACAACCGAGTTGGATGTGAAGATTCGCATTGGTGATCAACGCTTTGAGGTGCCTTGTGTGGTTGAGGGTAAGGGTACAAATCTCTTTGGATATGTTATCTCTACTTCGCGACTAAATATTCCACTCTCTGAGCTTGAGTACACAGTTATGCGCGAAGTTACGCAGATAGGTGCTGCGCCGGCAGATAAGGTACGTCTGCATCTACAGTCGGAGTCACTCAAAAATGCTATTTCTGTGCGCCTGAGCGATATAAATATTCGTTCTGTTGGTTCAATTCCAGATATTGAGGCGCCTAAAGATTTTATGAAATGATAAAGGTCGGTTTGTGCGGTACTATCGGCAGTGGAAAGAGTACCGTCTGCCGAATGTTTGAGCAGCGCGGTGTCGCTGTATATATTGCCGATGATAGAGCAAAAGAGCTGATGTGTAGCGATGAAAATCTGAAGGGTAAGATTGCTGCAACATTCGGCTCTCAGTGTTATAATGGCGGTGTGCTGAATCGTCAGTATCTTGCTCAGCAGATATTTTCAGATGATAGTAAACGCTTGGCGCTTAACGCTATAGTTCATCCGGCGGTCTGTCACGACTTTTGTCAGTGGGCGGAGAATCAATGTGGAGAGTATGTTATTGTTGAGTCGGCTATTCTTTTTGAGTCGGGACTTAGCGATGTTGTTGATTATACCGTGGCGGTAGTTGTAGAGCAGAGCGTTGCTATTGATCGAGCTATGGCTCGTGATGGGGCGAATCGTGAGGCTATAGTTGCTCGTATGGCTGTGCAGAAGGGCGCAGACGAGTTGAAGGCTATGTCGGACTATACTATTGATAACACAACGCTGGAATCTGCTGAAATTCAGGTTGCGGAGGTTGATAGAGCTTTGAGAGATGAAATTTCCTGATTTCCATACTTTGCAGGTGATGGCTATCGTTAATGTTACTGACGACTCTTTTTATGATAGGTCGAGAGTAATAGATACTTCAGCCGTGGAGAGTCGCATAGCCGAGGTTGTGGCTCAGGGGGCGACGATTGTCGATATTGGAGGTTACTCCTCTCGACCAGGTGCAGTAGATGTACCACTTGAGACGGAGTGGGCGCGTGTAGATATGGGTGTAGGTGCGGCTCGTAAGGTGGCGCCAGAGGTGGCAGTCTCTGTTGATACTTTTCGCGCTGAGATTGTGCGTCGAACAGTCGCAAAGTATGGCGCTGTGATAGTGAACGATATTACTGCGGGCGAGGCGGATAGCGATATGTTTGACACGGTGGCGGAGCTTGGTGTGCCCTATGTGGCGATGCATATGCGTGGCACCCCACAGACTATGCAGAGCCAGACGGAGTATGCGGATATAGTGGCTGAGGTCACCAACTACCTTACCTCTCGTGCATCAGAACTTGAGCATAGGGGGGTGAAGAGAGAGAATATAATTCTGGACCCGGGTTTTGGCTTTGCGAAGAGTGTGGAGCAGAACTATGAGCTTTTGCGTAATCTTGATAGATTCTGTGGTTTGGGTTATGCAGTGCTTGTGGGTCTGTCGCGTAAGTCGATGATATATAAGGTGCTGGGAACGACCCCTGATAACGCTTTGGCGGGTACTACGGCGCTGAATTGGCAGGCAATGGTCAAGGGTGCTACTCTACTTCGTGTACACGATGTAGAGCCAGCGGTTGATATTATAAAGATATTTAGACAATACAGAGATGATAAAGGCTTCGGAAATTTGTAAACGATTTGCGACTGTTGAAGCACTAAAAGGTGTGAGCCTAGAGGTTGCTCGCGGTGAGATTGTAGCAATAGTAGGCGCCAGCGGTGCTGGTAAGAGTACATTGTTGCAAATCCTCGGTACCCTTATGGCGGCAGATAGCGGTAGGGTAGTAATTGACGGCGTAGAGTGTAGTACACTCAGCGAAGGAGAGCTTGCAGCCTTTCGTAATCAGCATATAGGCTTTGTCTTTCAGTTTCACCACCTGCTACCGGAGTTTACGGCTCTGGAGAATGTGATGATGCCGGCACTTATAGGTGGCGCTAATCTCAAGGATGCTCAGCATAGAGCAATGGAGTTGTTGGAGATGGTGGGTCTGAGTGATAGGGCGCAGCATAAACCAGTTGAGCTATCGGGCGGAGAACAGCAGCGTGTAGCTATAGCCCGTGCATTGGTTTGCAGACCATCTGTTCTCTTTGCCGATGAACCTACGGGAAACCTTGACACAGCTTCGCGCGACCAGATACACTCATTGCTTATGAGTGTAAGGGAGCAGTTTAACCAGACAATAGTTATGGTGACTCATGATATGAGCCTTGCCGACTCTGTAGACCGAAAAATTGTAATGAGCGATGGATGCATACTATAATCTTACAGCCGAGCAATTGTTTGAGACACTTGAGGCTCTGCATGATAAGTATAACAACACAGACTTTATAGAGGCAGACCCAATATCTGTTCCCCATAGCTTTACTGACGATAGGGATAAGGAGATTGCGGGCTTTTTGGCTGCTACTATTGCTTGGGGAAACCGTAAGGCTATTGTCCGCTCGGCTCGCCGAATGATGGAGTATATGGATTTTGCACCATATAGCTTTGTTATGGGGGCAGAGCAGGGTGATTTTGATAGACTCTCCACTTATGTTCATCGTACATTTAACGGTCAGGACTTTATAGATTTTGTACGAGCACTGCAGGGAGTTTGCCGCAGGTATGGCACTGTGGGAAATCTCTTTGAGAGTAGTTATGTAGAACACCAAGATATGGCAGCTGTGCTCTCTGTGGTGCGCCGAGAGTTCTTTTCGGCGGAACATAACGTACACTGTGAGAAACACTTTTCATCAATAGACAAGGGGGCGGCATGTAAGCGACTCAATATGTATCTACGTTGGTTTGTTCGCTCAGATAATCGTGGTGTGGACTTTGGCTTGTGGCGCAAAATACCAGCCTCGGCGCTCTATCTGCCATTAGATGTTCATAGTGGTAATATGGGTCGTGCATTAGGACTTCTGTCGCGCAAACAGAATGACTGGAAGGCGACGGCTGAGATAACAGAGAGCCTCAGACAATTTTGCCCTGAAGACCCAGTGAAGTACGACTACGCACTCTTTGGTGCGGGAATAGATGGTTTTCTACGATGAGTAATACTTTTCAGTTTAAGCAGTTTGCTGTAAATCAGACAGATGTAGCGATGAAGGTCGGTACTGATGGTGTGCTTCTCGGTGCTTGGGTTGATGTCGCTGCTGTAGAGAGAGTTCTTGATATTGGTACTGGTACTGGCGTTATTGCTCTGATGATGGCACAACGCAGTGAGTCTCAAACTATTGTGGGAGTAGATATAGACTCTCAGGCAGCGCAGTGTGCGGCAAAGAACTTTATTGATTCGCCATGGAGTGACAGATTGCAAGCCCTACATACCTCTGTGCAGGAGTATGAAGGCGGGACTTTTGACCTTGTAATCTCAAATCCACCATATTTTACCAACTCGTTGCTCTGTCCTGACAGCTCTCGTACTACGGCTCGCCATACTACAAGCCTCAGCTTTGAGGATTTGGATAGCGCAGTGTGCAAAATGGTTGATAAAGAGCATGGTCGCTTTGCGCTGATACTTCCGACTGAGCAGATGGAGCGCTTTTTAGAGATAACAAATCTTAAGGTTGTGCGTCGTTGTGATGTTCGTTCAAAGGCGGGCGGAAAGGTCATACGAGTGATGGCAGAGTTGGCATTTGCAGAGAGAGAGCAGGATGTAGTTTGTGAAAATCTGATTATTTATGCCGATAGCGGTAGGGAGTATACAGAGCAATATCGCGCCCTAACAAAGGATTTTTATCTAAAATTTTGATAATTAGACGAAAAGAAGTAATTTTGTGTTATGAAACATATCTTTGCCTTTATATTTACACTCTGCTGTGTGGCTACAATATCTGCGCAGGGAGTTGTTCGCACAGGACTCTATGCTAAGGATGGAGCTGTTGTATATTCAGATCCTCAGAGCAGCGTTACGGTCGCTGTGACTGTCAAGAGTACTATATTCACCCCTGGAGAGTTTGCTCGTTATGCTCAGAAGATGTTGGGCGTTCGTGCTTCGCTTGCAGAGAAACGTCAGAGTGAGATTGTCTCTGCCGAGGTTCTCTGCGGAGATAGAGAGGTTGAAGTTACAAAGCAGACAAATACCACTGCTGTAGAGTCTGTTTTGCCAATCTATAAGAGTGATAATCGTGCGCAGAGTGTTGAACAGCAGGCTGCTGCCGCTGCCGAGATGATATTTGCTATGCGCCGCAGCCGTAAGGAGCTTATTTCTGGCGATGCTGGTGAGAATGTCTTTGGTGCGGGTCTTACATCTGCCCTGGCAAAGATTGATGCTATGGAGCAGCAGTGTCTTGATATGTTCTATGGAACTACAAGCACAACAGTAGAGCGTAAGGCCTTTCACCTCACTCCAAACGCATCGGAGAAGAACTATATCTTGGCTCGCTATCGCGATGGCGTGGGATTTCTGCCAATAGATGAGCTCTCTGGTGAGCCAATAATGGTCTGCTTCACCCCTCAGTCTGTAGATACGTCGGCAATGCCATTGGCAACTGAGAAGGATAAGAACAAGGGGCAGTTTATCGTGCCTGCAGTGTGCAAGGTTGAACTTCTGCTTGGTACTCAGACCCTTGATGAGTTGTCAATGCCTATCTACCAGTATGGTCAGCGTGTGGTTTTAGCCCTTCCGTCATCAAAATAACATGCAAAATAATACATCAAAGATGGTCACTCTGCTCGGTAAAATCCGTAAGCAGATGAATGGTGCTGTGCTTGATACCTTTCGCTATTACGGTGCTAAGTATGGTATGAACTATGGCGTAGCTATACATAGTATTCGTGAGATGGCGGCAGAGCAGGGTACCGACCACGACCTTGCTAAGTTCCTCTACCGTCAGCAGGTGCGTGAACTTCAGATTATAGCTCTTTGGATTGCTGACGCTCAGCGTGTTGATAGCGTCGACCTTGATTTCTGGCGAGCAGGTATTGTCAATTCTGAGATAGCAGAGCAGGCAGCGCAGGGATTGCTCTGCAAGATTGTGGATATTGACTATTTGGTTAGTAGTTGGTGTGACGGAGAGGATAGCTTAGTGGCTTATGCAGCGCTTCTTGCCGCTTCGCGTAGTGGTAATGTGGGGATGCAGTGTGCTCAGGATGCTGTTGTTAAAGCGGTTGCACGACATGCAGATAACCACCTTGTAGCTCAAGGTGCTATTGCGCTGCTCTGTGCGATGATTTCAAAAGATAGGGCGTGCGTTGAGCGTACACTTGCCTCTCTGCCTCAAAATCGTAGTGCCGAATTGGTTATTGAGGAGCTAAAATGGAGGCTCGAATTCAGTTAGTAGATACTTTATTTCTCAAATAGACGTTTATTTCCAAAATAAGTTTGTATCTTTGTACAAATATGTGCTTGTATGAAGCTGTTTGAGAAAATTTCACTTTGGTGGCATAATATATTTCGTAAGCGCAGGGTGGCAATCATCGAACCGGAGAGTGGCGCCGAGCGTTGGTATGCGCACCTATCGCCCGTGGCTATGGTGATGACCGCCGTAGCTATTGCCTCTATTATCTTTGCTATACTGCTTGTGCTTGTAGCATATACTCCGCTGTTAGATATGCTTCCTGGCTACAGAACGGACGCCACACGTTCTCGTCAGACGCTTATTCGTACCCTTATTCGCGTAGACTCTTTGGAGCGTAAGGTGAATGATATGCTTGTATATAACGAGAATCGCATCCTTGTGGTCGATGGTAAGATGCCCGCTATGAGCTCTGTAAGGAGTGACTCGGTGGCATTTGATAAGAGTATCGTTCCACCTTCGGGTGCTGATAGCCTCTTTCGTCGCCAAATGGAGAATGATCGCCAATATGCTCTTGGGCAGGCATCTAATCCCCAGCAGCGCACAACTATCAATGCTGTAAAGCCTATGGATGGTATTATCGCTGAGCGATTTAATGCTAAGCTTGGTCTTTATGGTATCCGTATGGCGGCAGCAGCCGAGCAGCAGATTGTATCTATTGCCGATGGTACTGTTGTGGCTGTAGATTGGTCGCCTGAGAGTGGTAATAGCATCATGGTACAACATGATAACGGTATAGCCTCTATTTATCGTAATCTTTCGGGAGCGATAGTTACTAAAGGTCAGAGAGTCAATGCTGGCGAGGTGATTGGTTACTCGGCAGTGGAAGAGGAGGCGGAGAAGATGTTTGAATTTGAGATGTGGATGGGGGGTAAACCACTCAATCCAGAGTCATATATACTATTCTAAAGATGGAGAGACAACGAATAGCACTACTGGGCTCGACAGGCTCAATAGGAGTGCAAACACTTGATATTGTTCGTGAGAACAGTGATTTATTTGAGATAACAACCCTTACCGCACATCGTAATTGGGAGAGATTGGCTCAGCAGGCTATTGAGTTTAATGTTGATAGCGTGGTTATTGCCGATGTTTCGCTCTATGAACCACTCAGTCAGGCACTTGCGTCATATCCGATAAAGGTCTATGCTGGCGAGGAGGCTGTTGCTCAGGTGGCTGCGGGCGATAATGTCGATGTTGTAGTCAATGCACTTGTAGGCTATGCCGGATTGTTACCGACTGTGGCAGCAATCAAAAAGTCAAAGAAGATTGCATTGGCAAATAAGGAGACCCTTGTTGTTGCAGGCGAGACAGTTATGCGCCTTGCTGAGCAGTATCGCGCACCAATTCTTCCTATAGATTCGGAGCACTCGGCTATCTTCCAGTGCCTTATTGGTGAGCGAAGTACTCTGCGTCGCCTTATTGTTACATGTAGCGGAGGTTCGTTGCGCGACCTTCCAATTGAGGCTCTGAAAGATGTGACACCAGAGCAGGCGCTTAAGCATCCTCAGTGGACCATGGGAGCAAAGATTACCATTGATTCATCTACGCTTGTTAATAAGGGCTTTGAGGTTATTGAGGCGGCTTGGCTCTTTGGCCTTGATGCAGATAAAATCTCGGTGTTGTTGCATCCACAGTCTGTTGTGCACTCAATGGTAGAGTTTGAGGATGGCGCAATTAAGGCGCAACTTGGTACGCCGGATATGCATATGCCAATCTCCTTTGCGCTGATGTATCCATATCGTGCACGTCGTGATGAGCACTTTAGTTTTGCTCAGAATCCAACATTGACCTTTGCAGAGGTTGATAGAGTTAAATATCCGGCGCTGGATATTGCCTACAACTGCCTTCGCACAGGTGGTACGGCGGCTTGTACAATGAATGGAGCTAATGAGGTTGCTGTTGCGGCGTTCCTTAACCATCAGTGTGGCTACCTTGATATTGTTCGCACTATAGAGCATGCTCTTGAGCATACTCAGTTTGTTGCAAATCCAACCCTTGAGGATTATGCGGCGGTAAATGCCGAGTCTCGCGCTCTGGCAGCTGAATTTTTGAAGTTAAAATAGTAAATATATGGAGACAGTAATTAGAATTATCCAATTTTTTCTCAGCTTGACACTGCTTGTGACAGTGCATGAATTTGGACACTTTATCATGGCACGACTCTTTAAGATTCGTGTCGATAAGTTCTATATCTTCTTTGATTGGGGCTTCTCGCTCTTTAAGTTTAAGCGTGGCGATACTGAGTACGGTATGGGTTGGTTGCCACTTGGAGGTTATTGCCAAATTGCGGGTATGATTGATGAAAATCAGACAAGTAAAGATCTTGCCTCTGAGCCACAGTCGTGGGAGTTTCGTTCAAAACCGGCATGGCAGCGCTTCTGTGTACTTGTGGCCGGTGTTACGATGAATGTCATCCTCGCCTTTTTTATCTACTGCGGTATAAGCTTTGCGTGGGGTGAGCAGTATCTTGCAAATGAGGATGTTACCAATGGCTATGGATATAGCTTTAATGCCGACGGAGAGTCTTTAGGTTTTAGAGATGGTGACGGAATACTTACAATCAACGATGAGGAGGTTGTAAATAGTGCGGCGGTAATCTCTCGAGTTATCCTTGCAGATGGAGATTTGCGTGTTATGGTGCTGCGTAATGGAGTGCCTGCCGGTGTTGTGGTTCCATATGAGAAGATAAATGCTCTGCGACAGAAGGAGGACTTTGGGGCATTCTGCTCTGTGCTTCATCCATTTATTATCGACTCGCTCGTTTCGCAAACAGCAATAGAGTCAGGACTCCAAAAGGGTGATAAGATTGTCGGTATTGATGGTATTGATGAGGTGGACTTTGCCGCTTATGCGCCGCTTCTCTCTCAGCGTGCCGGTAAGGGAACTGAGCTCACTATTGAGCGAGGTGAGGAGCAGCTGAAGATTCTTGTGCCCGTAAATAGTGAGGGTAAGATAGGTGTTATCACTGCCGCATTGCCATATAGACTTAGAACAAAGAGCTACTCGCTATTTGAGTCTATACCAGCGGGTGCGCGACTTACTGGCAGAACGATAAAGAACTACTGGAACCAGCTCAAGCTTATTGTAAAGCCGGATACCGGACTCTACAAGCAGGTGGGTGGATTTATCGCTATTGGTAAGATTTTCCCTGGAACATGGGACTGGTATGCCTTCTGGTCAATGACGGCATTCCTCTCAATTATTCTTGCAATTATGAATATCATTCCAATTCCAGGCCTTGATGGCGGCCATACTCTCTTTACACTTTGGGAGATGATTACTCGTAGAAAGGTTAGCGAGCGAGTGCTTGAGATTGCGCAGTATATCGGTCTGTTCCTACTGCTTGCGCTTATGCTCTTTGCAAACGGAAACGATATTTATAGACTCTTTAAGTAATGGCTGCCAAGGTTAAGCGTGCATATTTCTGTCGTGAGTGCGGCTATGACACCAATAAGTGGCTTGGCAAGTGCCCCTCTTGTGGCGCATGGAACTCCTTTACAGAGGAGGTAGTGGCCACTGCGAGTAGTGTTCCGGCACTTGTGGCAAGTAGGGCTATTGAGCCGGCAGTGCCACAGAGGGTGCAGGAGATAGAGTGTGGTAAGACTGTTCGCCTTGATACAGGCAATAGCGAGGTTAATCGTGTGCTTGGTGGGGGTGTAGTGCCAGGGTCGCTGATTCTTCTTGGTGGAGAACCTGGTATTGGTAAGAGCACACTCTCGCTGCAGCTTGCTCTGACAGATAATGGTATGACTACGCTCTACGTGTCAGGCGAGGAGAGTGCAGAGCAGATTCGTCTGCGTGCTGATAGAATAGGCATCCATAATGAGAATTGTACGGTATATACCGAAACTCTGCTTGAGAATGTCGTGGCGCAGATTGAGACACTGAAGCCTCATATTGTGGTTATAGACTCTATACAGACAATGGCATCTTCGCTACTTGACTCTTCACCGGGTAGTGTTTCGCAGATTCGTGAGTGCGCGGCAACGCTTCTGAAGTATGCCAAGAGTACTGGTACGGCAATCTTTATCATCGGACATATAACCAAAGAGGGTACTATCGCCGGTCCTAAGGTGCTGGAGCATATTGTAGATGTAGTGCTTCAGTTTGAGGGAGATAATAACAACATCTATCGAATCCTGCGCGGAATTAAGAACCGCTTTGGAGCAACCTTTGAGATTGGTGTCTTTGAGATGACCTCTGCAGGCCTTAAGTGCGTAGACAATCCATCTGAGATTCTGCTTACACACTATGCCGAGCCGCTGAGTGGTGTGGCGGTGGGTGCTTCGGTAGATGGAGTGCGCCCATACCTAATTGAGGTACAGGCTCTTGTAAGTCAGGCAGCATATGGTACTCCGCAGCGAAATACTACCGGCTTCGACTCGCGAAGGATGAATATGCTCATTGCTGTAATTGAGAAGAAGGTGGGTCTGAAGATGTTCCAGAAGGATGTCTTTCTCAACTTTGCAGGTGGTTTCCGTGTGGCAGATACGGGGCTTGACCTTGCCGTTATTGCGGCGGTAATCTCGTCATACTACGACTCACCACTGCTTGAGGATATATGCTTTGCGGGCGAGATAGGTCTTTCGGGCGAGGTGCGCCCAGCTCCACGTACAGAGCAGCGTATCGCTGAGGCGGCACGTCTGGGCTTTAAGCGTATTGTTATCTCTGGTTATGCCCCAAAATCACAGAAAAAGGTCGAGGGTATAGAGGTTATTAGGATTCATAGTGTGGGTGAACTTGCACGCCACATATTTAACAATCAGATGGAGGAACAGTATTGATACTTGGTCTATTAAATAGATATTCAACAGATTATAAGGCAAATCTACGCTTGGCGCTGCCCGTAGCACTTTCGCAGTTGGGTTATATTATCGTGCAGTTTGCCGATAATGCTATGGTGGGCGCATATGGTGGTGAGAATCCGCTGCCACTATCGGCAGTCTCTTTTGGTGTGATGATAAGCTTTGTGATGTTCAGTCTTAGTCTGGGCATCACACTTGGCATTACGCCGATTATTGGTGAACACTATGCTCGTGGTGAGTATCGCCGCACCGCACACTATCTGCAGAGTTCGCTTGTAGCCTTTCCACTAATTGGACTTCTCTTTATGGCGCTGCAACTACTCTCTGTGCCACTGCTCTATAAGATGGGGCAACCTGTAGAGGTGGTTGATATGGCTGTGCCGTACTATCGACTTATGGCGTATAGCCTGCCGGCAATAATGCTCTATGGCTGTTTTAAGCAGTTCCTTGAGGGTACGGGCGATACGACAACACCGATGGTTATAGCCATTACTACAAATGTAGTCAATGTTGCACTCAACTGGGTCTTTATCTATGGCCATTTTGGTTTTGAGGCTATGGGAGTAACCGGTGCGGGCTTGGCAACACTCATTGCCCGATATATATCGCCAGTGCTCATTTTTATATACTTTGTTGTTAAGAGTGAGTGTCGCGACTATCTCAAACTATTCTCGCGAGGTGTAAACTATATTAAAGATTCATTTCAGCTGCTCAAGATTGGAGTACCAACAGCGGGCCAGATGCTTCTTGAGGGTGCCGCCTTTGTGGTTACGAGTGTGATGATGGGCTGGTTTGGTGCTGAGGCTATTGCGGCAAATCAGGTGGCTATGACATACGGCAATGCGGCATTTATGCTCACAGTTGCCCTGGGTAGTGCAGCAACTATCCGAACATCGCACTGCTATGGATTAAGGGATAATGTGCAGATTCGCAGTGTTATCATCTCGTCTATACATCTTGCGGCATTGTGGGGCGCATTTGTGCTTATCCTCTTTATTGTTTTTAGAAATATACTACCTATGGCATTTACTCCGAGTCGCGAAATAATTGCCCTTGCAGCTCCAATGATGGTTTTGGTGGCTCTCTATCAGGTCTCGGATGCTATTCAAGGAACATTAGTGGGTGTACTGAGGGGTGTGCAGGATGTGAAGATTATTGCATATCTATCCTTTGTGGCCTATGTTTTACTTAATATCCCTGTGGGATATTTGTGCGCCTTTACCTTTGGCTTTGGAAGTGTGGGATTGTTGGCGGGATATATTGTAGGACTCTCTACAGCAGCTGTTGGATATGGAATAAGGGTATACAGACGATTGAAAAGTGAAAAAATAGTGGCAGGGTAGTGCATTTTCTCGCATTTTGTTGTATCTTTGTTAGATAAAATATTGTTGATAATATGGATAATAAGAAATATATGATTCCTGAGGTTGGTCGAGGATGTGCCTTCGGCTATGATGAGCAGGGTGAGATAACTGCTCAGATGGCTGATGGTTGCTTTAAGCTACATGAGACTCCATGGCTTGCGGGCTATCCTGACCATGAGCAGTGCGATATTTTTGAGGTTAGATTTAAGAATACTCGCCGCTCGTTCTATCAGAATGTCAATAATCTTGATTTGCAGATTGGTGACATCGTTGCCGTAGAGGCATCGCCAGGCCACGATATTGGTATCATTTCGCTTACGGGTGATATGGTTGCCAAGCAGATGCGCCGCGTGGGGTTCAACCCTTTTAATGGTGAGTTTAAGAAGATCTATCGCAAGGCTAAGCCATATGATATTGAGCGTTGGCAGGAGGCTATTGCTATGGAGCATGAGACGATGATTCGCTCGCGCCAGATTGCGGCTGAGATGGGCCTGTATATGAAGATTGGCGATGTGGAGTATCAGGGCGACAAAATTAAGGCGATATTCTACTATATTGCAGATGGCCGTGTGGACTTCCGTGAGCTGATTAAGGTCTTTGCAGAGCAGTTCCATATCCGCATTGAGATGAAACAGATTGGTGCTCGTCAGGAGGCTGGTCGTATTGGCGGTATTGGCGCGTGTGGTCGTGAGCTATGTTGCGCGTCGTGGATTTCGAGCTTCTCATCAGTGACAACGGGTGCAGCGCGTGTGCAGGACTTGTCGCTCAATCCGCTTAAGCTTGCCGGTCAGTGTTCAAAACTTAAGTGCTGCTTGATGTACGAGTATGACCTCTATATGGATGCTCGTAAGGCTATTCCTCGCATTAAGGAGCCACTGCAGGCTATTGATGGAGAGTATTTCCTTGTCAAGACAGATATCCTTGCTAAGACTATGACCTTTAGTAGTAGTAAGGAGATGATGTCTAATGTGGTGACAATACCGGTATGGCGTGTTAAGGAGATTCTTGCTGCCAATCGTAACGGTGAGAAGGTAGAGAGTATCGCTGGCGATAGCGCACCTGCTAAAAATGATGAACCAACATATCGCACTGAGGAGGATAGTATCACCCGCTTTGATAAGTCTAAGAAGCGTAAGAAAAAACGTAATAATAAACCTCAATCTCGCACAGAGAGAGCTCCAAAGGAGGATGGTGATAGTGTGGCAAATGCAGCACCTCAGCAGGATAAAGCTGCTGATTCTGCGCCACAGTCAGATTTTCCGCAGACAGATGCCCCTCAGGATGGTAATAGTGGCCAGGGCGCTCGTGGTCGTCAGCCTCATCGTGGTCGAAATAATCGATTTAGAGGTAATCGTCGTCCTCATGGTGAGAAGGGCCAGTCGGAGCATAAACCAGAGACTAAGGAGTAGATATGCGACTTTTTGTAGCTCTGTTTGCACTCTGTGTGGTTGTGTCGTGTGGTAGCAAGTCATATATTGATATGCAACCTGTTGATGCTTATGACTGGCAGCGTGCGGTGAGTGTTATCTACGAAAATAGCGATACGACTGCTTTGCGAAATATAGCTATCGCATTGCGATATAATGATAGTTTTAAGAGTGACACGCTTACAGTTAAGGTGCAGACGTCGCTACCTGATGCCCACCAGTTTAGTGAGAATGTTGTCCTGCACTTTGATAGGAGTTATAAAGCGACAGCGCTCACAGCCTCAGAGAGTGTTGGCTATAGGCAGAGTTGTCAGCTCAGTGAACGTGGAAGTTATATTTTTACAATAACCCCTTGTCGTGGCGTCTCGGGCGTTGAGGCTGTGGGTATAGAGATTTCAGAATAATGGGAAAGGATAAGCTTAAGAGATTTGCCGAGAATAAAACTTTTGCCTGCTTTGTTGAGCCTGAGTTTGAGCAGATGTTCCGCACAGAGCATCCGCTTAAGGGTCGTTGGCATAGTGACTTTTTTCATAATGATAACCCAATAGTCCTTGAACTTGGTTGCGGAAAGGGTGAGTATACCGTAGCGCTTGCCGAGCGTAATCCTGATAAGAACTTTATCGGAGTAGATATTAAAGGTGCTCGTATGTGGCGTGGAGCAAAGACGGCAACGGAGCGCGGAATGGAGAATGTCGGCTTTTTGCGTGCTCGTATCGAGTTTATCACTTCGCTCTTTGCCCCAGGAGAGGTGGCAGAGATATGGATTACATTCCCGGACCCACAACTCAAGACCCGCAGAGCAAAGAAGCGTCTCACCTCGCCAATTTTCTTGGAGTACTATGCTCAGCTGCTTGCTACAGATGGTTGGATAAATCTCAAGACAGATTCACAACACCTATATAATTATACACAGGCGGTTATCTCTCACTTTGACCTGCAGTGCGAGGTGGCGAATAATGATATTTACGGCAGTGGTTATGCTGATGAGGTGCTATCTGTAAAGACTGCGTACGAAACTGTATATCTACAGCGTGGATTGCCGATAACATATACTCGTTTTGGCTTAGGTGGAAAGAGCCATTTCCCTATGTTTGACTGGGAGGGCGACGATGTATTGGCTAAAGATGATGAAGAAAACCGCAAATAAAGCCAAAAAGAAACAAAAGTAAAGCGAAAAAGTAATATTTTTCGAAAAAATTCTTTCCTTTTATTCATTTTGTTACTACTTTTGCGAAAAATATGACTAAAAATTGGAAAGTATGCTAGAAAAATTAAAACAAGAGGTCTATCAGGCAAACCTTGACCTCGTGCGTCATGGTCTTGTTATTCTTACATGGGGAAATGTGTCGGCTATTGACCGAGAGACAAACCTTGTTGTCATCAAGCCAAGTGGTGTGAGCTATGACAGCATGAAGGTTGAGGATATGGTTGTGGTAGATCTTGATGGTAATGTTGTTGAGGGCTCTCTGCGTCCTTCATCTGATACTCCAACGCATATTGCTATCTATAAGGCTTTTGCAGAGGTTGGTGCAGTGGTGCATACGCACTCAACATATGCGACAGCGTGGGCTCAGGCTTGTCGCGAGATTCCTAACTTGGGTACAACACATAGCGATACATTCCATCATAATGTTCCGTGCACTGATGAGATGAGTGCAGAGCAGATTGTATCGGCTTATGAGGCGGAGACAGGTACTGTGATTGCGGATGCATTCAAGAATATCAATCCAATGCATACACCGGCTGTACTTGTTGCGCATCACGGACCTTTTACATGGGGCGAGAGTGCAGCAAAGGCTGTTGAGAATGCTGTTATCCTTGAGGAGGTTGCTCGCATGACCTCGATAACTGTTGCGCTGAATCCAACAGTTCAGATGAATGAGAATCTGATTGAGAAGCACTATAGCCGTAAGCATGGTGCAAATGCATATTATGGTCAAATTAAAAAATAATATATAGTTATGAGCATGACTAAAGTAGAGCGTGCACTTGAGCGCACAACAGACACTAAGGACCTACTCATTGGTGCTGGTGTAGTATCTCGTACAGGCGAGATGTTTACAAAATTATTCCCTGGCTGCAAGGCTATTATCGTTGCTGACCTCAATACTTGGGAGGTTGCAGGTAAGGCTGTCTACGCTTCACTTGTAGAGGCAGGCATTGAGCAGGATGAGCCATTTATCTTTACCGATAAGGAGCTTTATGCTGAGTGGAAGCATGTTGAGGCTCTGAAGGCTCGCCTTGAGAAAACAGAGGCAATCGCTATTGCTGTTGGTTCGGGTGTTATGAACGATACAACAAAGTATGTGTCTCACCTCATCTCTCGTAAGTATATGTGCGTTGGTACTGCAGCATCTATGGATGGCTATACAGCTTATGGCTCATCAATTACAAAGGATGGTAACAAGCAGACATTCGACTGCCCAGCGCCTTACGGCTTTGTTATGGACCCAGTTATTGCTGCTGCTGCACCAAAGGAGCTTGCCGCTTCTGGTTATGCAGACCTTATTGCTAAGATTCCAGCTGCAGCAGACTGGATGCTTGCAGATGTTACTGGTAATGAGAAGATTGATGAGTTTGCACTTGGTCTTGTACAGGATGGTCTGCGTGAGTCACTCTCTGCACCTGCTGCAGTTCGTGAGGGTGATTTGAAGATGACCGAGTTGCTTAGCGAGGGTCTGCTGATGAGTGGCTTTGCTATGCAGGCAATTCAGTCTTCACGTCCAGCATCAGGTACTGAGCACCAGTTCTCACACTGCTGGGATATGGAGGATTTGTGCTTCGAGGGTAAGCATGTATCTCATGGCTTCAAGGTTGGTATCGGTACTCTTGCATCTACTGCATCGCTTGAGTTCCTTCTTGAGCAGGATATCGAGAATCTTGACGTTGATGCTTGCGTAGCGGCTTGGAAGAGCTGGGAGGAGCAGGAGGCTGAGATTCGTGCTGTCTTTGATGGCATGCCGGGTCATACTGCTCGTGGTCTTAAGGAGACTCGTGGTAAGTATGTTGATAAGGAGGGTCTTCGCGCTCAGCTTGAGGCTCTTAAGGCTGCTTGGCCAACTCTCAAGACTCAGATTGCAGAGCAGATTATCCCATTTGCTGAGGTGCGTGAGAACCTTCGCCTTGTAGGTGCTCCATACGAGCCAGAGCATATTGGTGTGACTCGTGAGCGTTTCCGCAAGACCTTCTCATATATCCCTTATATGCGTAGCCGTTACACAAATATTGACGTTGTGTATCGCCTCGGTCTGCTCCCTGCACTGCTTGAGAAGCTCTTTGGTAAGGGTGGCGTTTGGGAGTGCTAAATCGTATGGTAAACTGATAGTAGAACATAGGTTGCCCGTTTGGGCAACCTATGCTTGAATAAAATTGTAAAAACCTAAAACCTAAAATAATGAATACAACATCTCGCTCTTTTAACAATTGGCAGACGCGAACTATCATCTACACAATGGTTGGTTACGCTCTGTTCTACTTTGTGCGTAAGAACTTCTCAATTGCTATGCCGGGCCTTACTGCAGAGTTTGGTATCTCAAAGGTGTCGCTCGGTCTGTTCCTTACACTGCACGGAATTATCTACGGCCTTTCTCGTTTTGTAAACGGTATTGTTTCAGACCGTGGTAGCGCTAAGGTTGTAGCATCTGTAGGTCTGATGCTCTGCGCTGTGGCAAATATTATCTTCGGTGTCAGCGACTTTGTGGCAAACTGGATTGTTGTCCTTGCTGCTAAGATGGGTACTACACTCACATTCTCATCTGTTCTTGTATATTGCATGGGTATTGTGTGGGTAATCAATGGTTACCTGCAGGGTATGGGTGTGCCACCGTTTACAAAGATTAATACACATTGGATTCATCCGGACCAGCTTGCAACGAAGATGTCCGTTTGGAATATGTCTCACTCTATCGGTGCAGGTCTTGTGTTTGGTCTCTGTGGTTGGGTTATCATGCCACACCTTGGTCTGGATATGAGCGCAAACGCTGAGGTTGTAAAGACTATTACCGAAAACCTTGGTGCAAATGCATCATACGAGGAGATTTTGAGCTTCTCACAGCACTTCGGCGCTTGGCGTCTGTGCTTCATTATCCCTGCTGCATTTGCATTGCTGGGCTCACTGGGTATCATCACTATGATTAAGAACTCTCCATCAGAGGTGGGTCTCCCAGAGGTTGTTGAGCAGAAGGCAACTGTCGTTCAGAGTGCAGAGGAGAAGGCTGAGTACAACGCATTTGTACGTCGTAAGGTATTTGGTAACCGCCTTATCTGGACCCTCGCGCTAGCAAACTTCTTTGTCTATGTTGTACGCTTTGCGGCTCTCGACTGGGGTCCTACAATGCTTACAGAATCTAAGGGTCTTAGCTTGGCTATGGCAACAACTCTTTGTATCGTCTTTGAGTTTATTGGTGGTAATGTCGGTATGGTATTCTGGGGTTGGCTTACAGATAAGTTCTTTGATAGTAAGGCTCACCGCACTTGTGTGCTCTGTATGGTCGGCGCAGCAGTTACTGTAGCTACATTCTGGGCAATCCCTGCGGGTACAGCATGGTGGATTCAGATTCTTCCATTTACATTCTTGGGCTTCTTTGTCTATGGTCCACAGGCGCTCTTGGGTATCTCTGCTGCAAATCAGGCTACTAACCGCGCTGCTGCTACTGCAAACGGTATCCTTGGTATCTTTGGATACGCCTCTACACTTATCTCAGGCGTTGGTTTCGGATATGTAGCACAGCACTACGGTTGGAATGGCGCATATCTAACTATCCTCATTATGGCAGTTCTCGGTGCAATTACATTGCTTACAATGTGGGGTGCTAAGGCTAACGGATACGAGGATTAATTTGATACACAAAGGCAGCCTCTGCTGCATTACACTGCGATAATCGAGTGCTCGCAAACGTCTAAAGTTGCGGGCACTCGTCTTTTTTGTTTTTATAACTACTGAGTGATAGAAAAAATAACGTTTCACTGTGGTTTTATGTAATATTTTATTATATTTGTGACAAGTATGGTAAAATTTTTAATATTAGTATTATGAGAAACTTAGTGATTTCGCTTGCGGCTCTATTGTTGGTCGGTTGTAATCAACACGAAGAGGTGGATAACAATGACAAATTGGGCGGTAAGGAGTATACTGCATCAATAGACGAGCAGATTTCGCGTGTCTATATGGAGGAGGATTTATCTCTTCATTTTAATGCATCAGATGCAATTACTCTTTTTTCAACAACTAAAAACAGAAAGTTTGTCTTTGTTGGCAATCAGGGTGATAATAGTGGTAAGTTTGCTCAGGAGGGCTCTCAGGCTATCTCTGGCACTCCGCTTGATAAGGTCTATGCCATCTATCCATACAATAGAAGCACAGCGATAAATGATCAGGGCGTTATCTCAACAGCATTGTCATCAGAGCAGAGCTATGTTATTAACTCGGTTGCTCGTGGTGCAAATATGATGGCGGCTGTAACGGCTACGGCGGCAGATACACACCTTGGTTTTAAGAATTTGTGTAGCTATTTGTGCGTTGAGCTATATGGTAAGGATGTTACCCTTAGAAGCATCAAACTCGAAGCTAATGGTGGCGAGAAGATTGCAGGTACATTCTCCTTGTCTGCAAATGGTGCAACTCCAGAGGTTAAGGCCTCTGAGAATGCAGTGCCGTACATAACATTGACATTGGGAAATGGCGTCGCACTTTCAGACTCTGCAGCCAAGCCAACAAAGTTCTTCTTTGCCACTTTACCGACAACCTTAGCGGATGGATATACATTGACAGCGCAGGATAGTAGCGGTAAAACGTTTGTTGTAGTGAGTGAGCAGCCTTTAACTTTGGAGCGCAATGAGATACAGACAGTAAAGGCAGTAGAGGTTATTCCAATTGCTACTGAAATTAAGGGTCTTACTGCCCCTAAGAGTATCGATTTGCCAGCACAGAGTCTCAATTGCCCAACATACAACTTTGGTTCTACTACTGAGGATATAACACTCTCGACAAATGAGCCATGGATTGGTATTGTCGAGAAGTTTAAGAGCGTGAAGTTGGGTGAGTCTGCGAGCGTTCAGGTTTGGTCAGAGCCAAACTTCTCAACTACAGAGCGTAGAGCAACAATTACAATTACTGGTGTTACTAGTGGTGCCCAAATTGAGGTTCCTGTGACCCAGGCTCCATACTTTACATCAATTACAGAGGCATTCCCTGCACGACTTGAGCTTCAGTCGGCAAGCTGTGATACCTCAAAGTGGGCAAGCAATGGTATAGTAAAGCCACGCAATAGTAGTGCTGTGTTGAGTGTTGTATCTACAAGCGGTAATAAACTCACTTGCACTGTTAGCAGTGGTGCGAAAGTTGCTAATTTGGGCGTAGGTGATTATCTGCTCTATGCAATCCCTACAAAGGGGGTTGCAGCGGGCGAGCAGATTGACTTTATGTGCACACTCGGCCCAAGCGATTCAACATCTCCAAAGTACTACATCTTTGAGTATTGGGACGATGGAGAGTGGAAGTGCGTCGAGAGTTCTCTGCGTACAGCAGAGGATTATTCAGGTCTAAAGTACTCTCTTATCTGTCGTGTTATGGATGAGTCGTACAATATAACCTTTACCCAGTCTTTTGCCCTCTCAAAACCTGTTGTTGATGACTGTGTTAAGGTGCGTATTCGTGTGCTTACACCAGGTGCAGGTGCTATCCGCGTGCCTTCTGGTAATGGATATATGGGAATGTATATGATTAACTATCCTAATGCAGTGCCTGTTGTAGATAGCAAGCGTATGCTATTCATCGGTAACTCGTTTACCTACTACTTTGGTACAGCCTTTATGTTCAAGGAGATTGCTCGTACCGAGGGCCATCAGGTTGATGCAGTTATTGGTGTTAAGGGTAGTCAGTCATTTGCGGAACATATTAGACTCTATATGTCGCTTGATGCAATTAAGCAGGGAGGTTATGACTATGCCTTCTTGCAGGATACATCTCCAAATCCGGCTCTATATGCAGACACCGGCTCACAGGCGGTTCTGGATGCTTGTAATACAATAAATAACCTTACCTTGGCAGCCTCGCCATCGTGCCAGATTGTATACGAGCGCACTTGGGCGGTCTCTTATGAGAACTATCGCGGTTATGGTAGTTATGATAAGCTTGACTATCTTATTAAGACAGGTCTAGAGATGTTGCAGCGCGATGTAGACCATAAGGGTATTATCGTTAGCCCTATTGGTTTGGGATTCCGTGTGGCTCGTGAGCAGAAGATCAATCTACTCTTTACAGATAATCGCCACCAGAGCCGTGCAGGCGCATATATGAAGGCTTGTATCAACTATCTCTATATCTATAAGACTCGCTTCTCTGCTAATGTATCAAATTGTGGTGTTGATGCCGCTTTGGCTAAGACTATTCGCGACATTGCCGAGCGAGTTGTCTTTGAGGGTGTAGAGGAGCACTACGAGTTTGAGAAACCAAAAACTGAGGAGGCAGCAAACTGCTATATCATTGACAAGGCTGGACAGTACTCTATCCGCGCGGATGTTATGGGTAACGGAAATATCCCTGCAGGCTCGGCTATTACTTCGGCGACTCTTAATGGTAAGGGTGCAAAGGTGCTCTGGAGTAGCTATAATACAACTACAGCACCAGCTTCTAATGATGAGCTTATCTCAAATGTGTCGTATGCTGACGGAAAGATTACCTTTACAGCGGGCGCAAATGGCTTTAAGGAGGGTAATGCGGTAATTGCTCTGTATGACGATGCCGCTTGTCAGGGAAATATTCTTTGGAGTTGGCACATCTGGCTCTGCGACGACATTAAGGAGCAGAGCTATAACAACAAGGTTTGGCTCGATAGAAATCTCGGTGCGCTTGCTGCAGAGGCTGGTAATCCGCTCAATATTGGATTCTACTATCAGTTTGGTCGTAAGGATCCATTCCGTGGTGCAGCAGCTATAAATGCCAATACATATGTGGCTACAACAGGCACTTGGCCAGCTGTTACATCTACTATTCCGTCTATGCCAGAGGCCTATGTAATAGCGAATCCTCAGCAGCTTATCGCTCGAAATAAGGACCCTCGTGATTGGTTTACAACAGATACGGCTGCTCAGAATCACGCATTGTGGAACTCTGGTGGCAAGACTATGTACGATCCGTGTCCGCTGGGTTATAAAGTGCCGGGTAGTTATGACTGGAACGTGGGTCAAGGTGCTGAGACATCGTTCTTTACAAATAGTAACTTTATTTTTGATAGCACAACTTGCTGCTGCACATATACAGATGGCTCTACAGTTGTTGTATACCCAATCGCGGGCTGTACAAGTGGAGCGGGTGAGATCTCTAATGTTGGTGTTAAGGGTTACTATCGTGCTACAGGTAATGTTGAGACTACAAAGTACGGTGATGTGCTTGAGCTGGTGCTCTCAGGTTCTGTAATTAACCCAGTGCAGGGGAATTATCGTGGTAGTGGATACTCTGTACGTTGCGTTAAGGAGTAACTCTGTAAATATTTATAACATGGGCACTCAAGAGTATTGCATCTTGAGTGCCTATGTTGTGTTAAAGAGCCGGATTGTTAAGATATATATAGCCCGTTAGGTAGCTGGCAAATATCAACCACAGCAGATAGGGCACAAATGTCCATGCGGCAGTACGATTTTGACCAAAGGCGTAGACTGTGTATGTAAAGACAAGCACGTCAAGTATCAGTATTACAATAAGTCCGAGTAGTGGCGAGCGCAGTGCAAAGAAGGCTACGCTCCAGAGAAAGTTTACCAGTAGCTGCACCAACCACAGCCGTACAAGCGACATATCCCCTTTGGCTATCATTGTTCCAATACTTAAACCCATAAGTATGTAGAGGATGGTCCACGCAATAGGAAAGAGTACTGCGGGTGGGGTGAGTGGGGACTTAACAAGTGTCGGATACCACTCTGTAATGGCCGGTGTCTGAATATATGCACCCAATGCGCCAATGGCGAGGGCAAGCACTGTGGGTATTGTGTAGGCGAAAAACTTTTTCATAATCTGTTTTTTGCCTGTGCTGTACAAAAAGAGTGCCTTAAGTTTTGCTGTTCGGTAGAATTTCGCTAACTTTGAAATAGAGAAAATTTTCAAAATGGGGTTAGTATGAAAAAAGATGTTGCTTTGGTGCTCTCTAGCGGTGGACCGAGAGGACTTGCATATATCGGAGCTATAGAGGAACTCTTAGAACGTGGCTACGGTATACACTCTATTGCTGGCACATCTATGGGCTCGCTTGTGGGTGGTGTGTATGCAGCAGGAAGGCTTGCAGAGTTTAAACATTGGCTTGCGGAGCTTGATGGTTGGTCTGTCTTTTCACTTATGGACTTCTCTTTGAGCAAAAATCACTTTGTTAAGGGTGATAAGATTATGGCGGCTATAAAGGAGATTGTGCCAGATGTGAATATTGAGGAGCTCCCTATACCATACAGCGCTGTGGCGACAGATCTTTGCACGGGTGAGGAGGTTGTATTTCGCACAGGTAAACTCTTTGATGCTATCCGCGCGTCTATCTCCATTCCATCACTCTTTCGTCCTGTAAAGCATGGTATGAGCCTGCTTATTGATGGATGTATGGTAAATTGCCTTCCTTTGGAACATGTGGCGCGTAAGGATGGTGATATGCTTGTAGCCTTTGATACAAACTATATGGATGTGGCAGAGATTCGTGCCGATATGGTGCGAGAGAGTGCCGAGATTGCAGCAGAAGAGGCATTCTACCAGCTCTCGCGCGAGCAGGCCAGTGAGATAATTGCCGATTTGCGAGATGATAGTGCAGGTGGCGTACTCTCACGTCTGCGTAGTGTGGGTGGCCGAGCAATGGAACTTGTAGGCCGCATTCGTGACTTTCGTGTGGCTGCAGAGTCGCATGTAGATAGTGATTATGGAGATACCTATATGAGCATAATCAACCGCTCATTTAGTATTATGAATCACCACCAAACCCAAACAAAGATAGCGCAATATCGACCAGATGTTATAGTTCGTATGTCCTTTGATGCATATGGAGATATTGCCCACTATGCAAAGGTCACAGAGATTTCAGAGATTGGCCGTGAACTGATGGCGCGCGAGCTTGACGCACTTGAACTCTAAAGAAAATTAAAAGGGTAGAATAGACATATACGCAAAATTTTTATTACCTTTGCGTAAATATTACCCAGACTATGAAGTACGACCTTTTTATAAGCTATTCGCGAGCAGATTATTGGGATAAGAATGAGTGTGTTATCCCCGGGAATATTGTGTCGCAGATTGTTGAAACACTCGAGGCTTATCAACAGCACTATAAATTTGAGTATTTCTTTGACCAAGAGGCAATAGAGTCTCGTGCTGCATATCTGAAACGTATAGCTTCAGCAATAAATGAAAGTAAAGTGATGCTCTTTGTAGCAAGCAAGAACTCTTATGCCTCAGACTTTTGCGCAAAAGAGTTGAACTTTGCTGATAAGAGAGATATACCGATCTTCCAGTACTGCATAGATAGTGCTAAAATGCCACTAGATATTGAGTTGCTTTTAGGCAATCATCAGTTCCGCCATTCTCGACACTATACTGTAGAAAAAATAGTGCAAGATGTACTTGGTGAAGCATTGAATTGCAAAATTAAACCTCTGTCTGATTTATCACAAGCATCGTTACAGGTTGCCACAAAGCAGTATCCCCCACTCAAGGGTGTAACACCGATAGCAATTGACAGTTCGCTTACTGCAGCTCAGTTGTTTTCTAAAGGATATGAGTACTTCCGTAAAAAGGACTATAACTCTGCTGTACAATACTTCCACAAGGCAGCACTTATGGGGGATGCTGTTGCACAAACTTATTTAGGATTATGCTACCACAATGGTTTTGGTGTATCACAAGATTATGCAGAAACTGTAAAATGGTATCGTAAGGCAGCAGAGCAGGGATATGCTAGCGCACAATATGGTTTAGGCCTCTGCTACTATGCAGGCCATGGTGTAACCCGGGACTATGCAGAGGCAGTAAAGTGGTATCGAAAGGCGGCGGAGCAGGGATATGCTAGTGCGCAAAATAATTTAGGTTTATGCTACAAGTACGGTCGTGGTGTAACTCAAGATTACGCAGAGGCAGTAAAGTGGTATCGAAAGGCGGCGGAGCAGGGAGTAGCAGCTGCGCAAAATAATTTAGGAAACAGCTACTACAAAGGCAATGGTGTAACACAAGATTACGCCGAGGCAGTCAAGTGGTGTCGTAAGGCTGCCGAGCAGGGAGATGCGAGTGCGCAATATAATGTAGGACTCTGCTACGAGGAAGGTCGTGGTGTACCCCAAGACTATGCCGAGGCAGTAAAGTGGTATCGTAAGGCAGCTGAGCAGGGACATATACATGCGCAATTTAATTTAGGATACTGCTACGACGCAGGTCTTGGTGTAACACAAGATTACGCAGAGACCGTAAAGTGGTATCGCAAAGCGGCAGAGCAGGGAGAGGCAGCTGCGCAAAATAATTTAGGTTTCTGCTACGAAAAAGGTCGTGGCGTAACAAAGAGCATTTCAGAGGCAGTAAAGTGGTATCGCAAGGCGGCCGAGCAGGGAAATGAAAATGCGAAAACAAATCTTCGCAGGCTTGGGTATAAAGAGTAATTAACAGAAAAAACTATAGACTATGAAGCGAATTTTAACACTTTTGTGCGCAGTGGTGTTGGTGGTATCAACAGCATCTGCGTGGGGTAGACTTGGGCATGCGACAGTGGCCAAGATTGCCGAGAATCATTTGACAAAAAAGGCTAAGAAGCAGATTACAGAGTATCTACACGGTGAGTCAATCGTAAAGTGGGCATCATATGCTGACGATAGCAAGCCAGAACTACTTGTGGATCTGGGTTTTGAGCCTACAGATGCTAAGCGATTTATCACCTATCCGCACACCTTTGAGGCTAATGCTGACTGCACACCTTATCGTGGCATCCGCAAGGGTGACAAGTATGTTAAGAACTGCATCTACTACATCAATCAGATGGCAGAGAATCTGAAGTCAAATGCCAAGGAGATGACCGACTCTGTGCGAGTTGCGCACATTGCTCTGATAGTTCACTTTGTGGGTGATATGCACTGTCCAGAGCACATCCGCTATCCTGAGGATCAGACAATTGGCTACTACAAGGTCTACTTTGGCAAGGAGCAGATTCGCTACCACAGCCTTTGGGATACCCCAATAATCGCAGCGCGCAATCCGTGGGGATTTTCTGATACAGCTGCACTGCTTGACACCTATACCAAAGCGCAGATTGCTGAGGTTACAGCCGGAACTCCATACGACTGGGGATATGACTCGGCAAAAGCATCACGCAAAGTGCATGAGGTTAAGGAGGGTGCCAAACTTGATAAGCGACTCTACCTTAACGAGTACGCTCCACTTGCAGAGGAGCAGATTCGCAAGGGTGGATACCGTTTGGCAGCGCTACTTAACGAAATTTTTAAGTAGAAAAAACTACAATTCTTTAACTATAGCAGGGCAGCAACCCTGCTTTTTTTGTGTAGAAATGTCGTTTCAGTGTTTGATATTTGCCATTCATAGATTAAATCTAAATTGTGAAAAAACTAACAGCAAAAAAGTTAGGAACAATCGAAAAGAGTTGTTATTTTTGCACCGCTGAAATATGCGCCTATTATAAATAGGTGAGATAAGGTAAGTTAGGTACGGAATTTGAAACAATAACAATAAAAGATAAAGATTATGGCAGAAAAGAAGTTTATCACTTGTGATGGTAACTATGCCGCAGCGCATATCGCGTATATGTTCTCGGAGGTTGCAGCCATCTATCCTATTACCCCTTCGTCTACTATGGCAGAGCTTGTAGATGAGTGGGCTGCGCAGGGTCGCAAAAATATCTTCGGTCAGACCGTAAAGGTTGTTGAGATGCAGTCAGAGGCTGGTGCAGCGGGTGCTG
>JAEIGA010001871.1_pt1 | contig 33457 bp, 43 predicted proteins | sample 9270691 | NCBI WGS metagenome assembly JAEIGA01 (sample SAMN17057246, study PRJNA624740) | gut metagenome | biome: biome; isolation source: fecal sample | host: Bos grunniens | place: China: Xizang | collected 2019 | reverse complement strand
TTGCTTTATCTTCTAATTCTTGGTAATGCTTTTGTGCTTGGCTTTTATTCATTCCATATATTTGTTTAAAAGCACCGCCTGTTAAAGTCTCTGCATCAGATTTTACATTAGATTTTTTACTCTGTGCAGCCATTAATGCAGACCAAGCATTTTTACTTGCTTTTTTAGCGTTGTCAATTTGAATTTGTAATATTTCTTTCTCTGTTGTACCCTGTGCTTTAAGAATCTCAACTCTTTTTTCTAACGCAGTATTTGCATTTTCAATAGATGTTTGGAAATCCTTTTGGTTTTCTATACTATTCTTTATCTGTGCATCCCAAGCAGCCTGTCTATCTTTTACCATAGGTAGATTTTTGAAGACAGCATATAATGCCGTAGCAACCGCTGCTATTGCTGCACCCCATATACCAAAAGTCTTTACAGATACACCTAAAAAAGCACTTAATTTACTTGCACCTTCAAACAAACCCTTCATACCACTTATACCTTGTGTAAGTGCTATGGCACTTTGTAGTTTAATGAATGTTTCCTCAAGTTTCTTATTTTCTACACCTAACAACGCTGCTGCACCTTGTACCGCTGCAAAACCCGCTGCTAAACCGCTTACAAGATTTCCCAAACCCTCTAAACCCTGTTTTGTGGGTTCTATGGTTTGGTTTGATTCTTTTAATGCTGCACCAAAATCTCTTGTTACTTCTGGCATCCCCTCCCAATGTGAAACGTAGTTACCTACATTTCTTTGGTAGTTACCTATCTCCGCATCTAACTCTTTAAGTTGTGTGTTGATTTTAGAAATTTCCTCACCTATCTGTGCTCTCTTTGTTTCATCTGCGGTTGCTCTCCACTCCTTTTTAAGTAAGGACATCTGATGTGTTAGGGCATCATACGAGTTATCTAAGGCGGTAGCAGTCTTTTTAGTAAGTGCCATCACCTCATCCAATTGTCTCTGATTCGCCTGTAGTTGTTCTACAGCATCATCATATTCCTTAGTGCCTTTGGTAAGATTTAAAATTTGGTCCTTTAAATCTGATATGTCTTTCTTTAATGATTTTACCGTCTTTTGGCTTTCACCTGTGTCAACCTTTATAGTTGGTTTGATTTCTTGTGCCATACAATTATTTTTCAAAAAAATATATCTATGGCTTGTTTAGTAATTAAAAAGGGCCACCGTTATGGTAGCCCTTCATTTATGATAGGTAATTATTCATATCATTAACACTAATGAACTCACATTTGGTTGTTCCATTGGAAACAGGGTTGTAATCTGTTATTTTATTAAGAACCCAATATCGTCCATCCCAATAGTAGAAGTTCTGTAACCATTCTCCTACAACCCTTTCTTTTAACAATACCTTACACTCAACCACTCTTGTATTAACATCGTATTGGTCCCTTATGTAAGGCTGCCAATACTGTGTGTAGATACAACTACTTTGGTCTATACTGTAATCGGGTACATATAAAGCCTTTGGTGTACCGAAATCCCAACTATGTGTAATCCTTCCATTTTCATTGGTTATATACCTACCAAATATTGGTAAATATGGTGGCCTTGAAACAACAGTTGAATTATAAGTCCATATCCAACAAGGTTCGCCATCATTTAAAAATTCAAACTGCGGTATGTCATCAGAAATGTTAAGTAAAATCCAATCACCTTCTTTATTTACAACCTCTTGTTTACCGTTGTAGAATAACAATACATTAGCACCATCTGTTGTTTTATTATCCTTATTTGTAAAATTAGGTTTTGGTATAAGGTCATAATATTGTTCATCCCACCATTGTTTAGAAACTGCTGTTGTTTTTGGTGTAATATATGACGCTTCCGTTGTATCACCCTGTTTGAATAATAAGGTTTGGCAACCATCTAACATAAATGGTGGGTACTGTATATCCTCAGTTTCATTTATATGTAAATCCACAAAATATTTAGATTTCTGTCTTGTAGTTATGCAACCCTTAAAAACAAACTTTTCAAATACATCCTTTGAACTGTTATCAAATGAATAGTTTGTATCAACTTTTTGTATCCCGTAATCCAAACCATACTCATCCTTATAGTCCTTATGTAATTTCTCATCCTGTTCATAATCAGCCTTGAAATTTAACCACTTGTTTTCAAACGTTAATGGTGTAATGGTTATATCATTGCCCTTATCCACATAATCCTCAATATCCTTAATTACCCCTGTAAAGAAATTCTTTCTTTGTTTTACATATATGGTCTTTTCGTACATATCCTTCCATATATGTAGATTGAACATTTTAAGATAAGATAAAAAGTAATCACAAGGTGTCTTTTCTGAGTTAAGCAATGTTTTCTTATTTATCAGTTTAATTTTTTTAGTGGTCTTGGTCTCATTTAAAGAAATTTTATTGAAAAATGATGATACTGAAACCGCCACTGTATTGTATACCATATTTCCATTATCATCATCATAACCTGCTTCGTCCCTGTAATATAACTCCTTATAGTTCGGGCTAACATAACCATTCTGCGAATACCAAAACTTTTCAGTAATTTTGAAATACATTCCATCATCATACGTCAGATTTTCAATAGTTATAACAGTAGCATTAGTACCGAACATATAAGAACCATCACTTTGTTTACGGTAAATATCACTTATACGATTTACTTTTGTACCATATTCTGCTTTGAAATAAAAATCATCTGACATTCCACCGTTAGTATAAAAAGCATAGGCATCACTCCAACCAATTACATTATTATTTTTATCATAAGCAACTAATTGTATAACTCTCGCTACATTGGTGGATTCATCATTAACAGAACTTTCAGAAGAACCATCCCAAGTTTGTATATAGCGGTTTGTTGACAACCCACCAACTGTTGAATTAGCGTTACAGAATGCACCAAAATTAAACTTAAATGTAATCTTATTACCATTTGTTCCACCACTAACATTAAAACTATCTCCGTTTTGGATTAAAGTAATTACGGGTTCCTCACCTTCATCCTCAACTTCCACTTCACTTAATAACGGTAATGTCATCCAAGCATTTTCATAGTATGGGTTATTCTCATTGAAAAACTCACCATCCAAATTAACAGTATAACCACCGTTGTTCTTTGGATTGCTGCAAGCACTAATGATTTCCTTAAATTTAATTACAGGTCTTTGTAGATAACTCCTATAATCAAGCATTTGGTTTTCATCATACTCCTTCTTCAATTCGCCAAGTACCCAACCGTCTATGGTTTTATATCCATCTTTCTCTGTAATGAACTGTTTAGAAAGGTCTTCATCATCAGCGTTAATAAATGACAGTACATCAATAGCCACTTTATCAGCACTGAAATTTTCGGGAATACCATTATAACAAGGGGCAAAATTTATCTTGTCAAATATCTTATAATCATCAGTCAACCAAATAGGTGTTGAGGAATATGGTTTGTAGTTATTAATGCGGTTCCAAGCGTATAATACATTGGTTTTATTAACTTCTATATCCATATCAAAACCATATTCAAGGTCTGACAACTTCATCTGTTCACCATCCTCCTTATATTGAAGATTATATAAGAATTGGCCAAGACCACCGTATAATGTTATATCGTATGTAACTCTATTACCCTTCCTATTGACCTTATCCAACTTCACATAACCGCTTTCCATTGGTTCACCGTTCCTATATAGGGTAAATGATTCTTTTCTTGATGGGTTGAATAAATCATCACCGTTAATTCTACGCATATCGTAAAAATCGTTGAAGATTCTATTGTTTTCGGGTGTACCCTCTACTGTTATGGTTTTGGTATAACTATTCTTCACAACTGTAGGGTTGTGAAGGTCTGTATGTGCGTATGTAACAAAAATCTCAGGTGGTTCCTTAAAATACACCTTCTTGTCATTAATATAAAGTTCTACAAATGGTCTTGCCATATAATTTTCAATTTAACTAAAATATAAATAACAAAAATAGGGGTGCTAAACACACCCCTATCATTACATTCGTTCTCTTGTTTGACTTAATTCTACCTCAATCTGATAAGAAATTCTTGTACTTCTCAATGAATACTTTTTATGTTCCTGTGATGTTGCTGTTATAACAACAGGTTCTATCTTATTTTCAACTAAATTGTGAAGATAAACTGTGTTACTCTGTAGCAAATACCACATTTTAGAACTCTCTTTTTCGGTCAACCACTGAGTATTTAACGTAAATCTCTTGTTAATTTCACTCAAATAACGTTTCTTACCAAATCCCCAAGTCTGATTATTATAGTTTTGTATGTAAGAATACTGTGTAATGTTATCAGTTTCTGTTACTTTTCCTCTAATTGGGAACCAATCATAACCGCCCCAAGGGTTTACATAGTATAAAACATACTTTAAATTACAGTCATCTACAATGTCATAATCTTTATTACCAATATAATATGATACAGCACCCTCAGTTCTACCTGTATATGGAAATTGTATTGTTTGAACACCGTTAATTACATACTCTACAGTACTCCAATCTTCTACAGGTTGTCCGTAATCATCGGTATATCCCGCTTTGTATCTGATACCGTAAGGAACTTCAACCTCTTCTGCATTTGCAAACACCGTAAATGGTAACAACTGATTTTTAGCAACCTTGTTATCGTCCAATATCGGATGTGATAATAGGCCTGTTTTGAAATCCTCAGAATAACTCCAATCATTAACAAATCGGTATGTCCTATATAGTGTTAAACCATCATCTGACTTCAATTTGAATATTCCATATCCATTACCACTACCTAAAGTGTCTGTGCTCAATGTAGGTGAATCCATATAACTCTGACATATTTTGTTAATCAAGATTGTATTTGATGTGGCCTGTGGTCTTTTGCAAGTTCTACCCTTGAATAACAATGTATCAACGTCAACCCAAGTATTTACTACTCTTTGTTTAGTAGTTTTATAAATAGCGTAATCAACCTGTTCCACACCACCGAAATTGTATTCAATATCCTTCCAAATGGGTCCACAGTATTCATCACCTTCAACGGGTATATCGGGTTTTTCATATTCCTCATTTTCGGGCTTTTTTGCTTGTGTAACAGTTATTGTAAGTGTCTTTGTTGAACCATCTTGTAATGTACCAATGAAATTAATTTCACCAGTTCTTGCTGTACCATTATTATTTGCTTTTACAATTATAGGATATGATACTTTTAAATTTGTTGAAGTAGAACCATTTTGTATAGTACCCGCTTCCACAGTAATCCAATCTACATTAACAAGACTTGTTTTTTTTGAAAAATAACCAATCCAATTAACTGTCACATTGTCATATAATTCCTTTGTGCCATCCCATTTAAATTTCAACTGAGTTACATTCGCTACAATTTGTGCTTGAGTGTTACTACCATCAGTCTCTTTCTGCATCAATCTAACCTTATCTGTAAGGGCCTGTCCGTCAGTTGTGGTATACGATATTGTTAAATCAGTAAACCTACTGTGTATGTCAGTATTCTCTTTGAAACTAATATACAGTCTCTTATATTGTATGTCTTCATTATCCCTATAATCTGTTGTGTATGAAAGCGTTGCTATACTCTCATCATCAACTGATGCTTCCCACACACCACTTGTGTAAGGTACGTTACATTCCAATACAACTGTGTTTGCTGTAAATGGAATATCCCTAATTATCTTTAATGGGTTGATATTTGAAACAACACCTATCTCACTACCATCACTATTTACCAAACCGAATGGGTATTGGCAACCCAACTGAGTAAGACGCAATGTATAGTCTTCTTCTACTGAAGTTGTAGGATTAATGTATTTAAATACTATTGTACCACTTCTATCCTCTTTAAATGGGTTAAGGTATTTAGCGGTAATATCGTATTCCTCACCGTAACCATCAATCTCGCTACCACCTGCTGTAGCAACTGCTGTGAAGTAAGTACTTACAACGGGTTTTAATATTGATGACTGTTCTGTTGCACCATAATAAAAAATGTATGGTGATAAAACCTGCATACTGTTGTCTGGGTAGAAAATCAACGGACCTTGTGTAGGGGTTGTGATATTACCACCCGCTTCTTGATACATATAGATTGTACCCGACCCTGTTGTACCATCCTCTAAGGTATAATCAAGATACAAATGTGCGTACCTCTCTGATTTGGTTGTATTCCTTGAAGCAGTAACAGTAAAATAGTAGTAATATCCACCTTCTTCATAGTCATAATCTTCATATACAAAATTAGTAACCCAAGACATACTACATCTTAGGTTTGACCAACTAACTACCCTTTTTCCCCCTTTATAAGCAGAACCATCAACACTGATTGTGAAACCTTTTTCTGTAGCACCTGCCTTTGGAATTACTAAGGGACCATTATAAACATATATTGCCATAAAATCAATTTAAACTAAATATATTATTTACCATCTATGGTATGAAGCACAATCAATACCTCTTTATTCAAGTCTTTCTGTATTGCTTCTTCAATATCCTTGAGAATATCTGCCCTTAATTCGTCTATGGTTCTCTTTAATGGGTGCCTTCCCTCATATCCCAATGTATGAATCTTCCTTGAAATAAGGTAAGCAAGTTGTTCATCGGTTGGAAGTTTACCGTTATATGGTCTTTTAATAACAGGTTTTACATCTATCCATTTCAATATAGCCCTGCGTAACTCACCATTTCCACTGTTCTGTGTTGGTGGCCTACCGTATTCTATGGATTTCCAATAGTCTTCCAATGATAAACTAACCTCATATACGGTACCATTATGTGAAAATACGCTCCTTACACTGTCAACCAATTTACCACTTGCAGTAATACCCTCATTGTTGAGGGTATCTTTGTACTGCTGTGCTATTATCTCACCCCATTCCTGTAGGGTCTCTATCAAATTTTCAAACATATTGTCTTTATAGTACTTGAAACTATCTTGATTATCAATTATTTAAATTAAATGGTCACATAAAATGAACGTAGTGAATGTCCTTCCGTTAATGTTTCTTCCTCCACATTTCCAATTGTCGCTTTTCCTCATTTGCTTTATCTATGGAATAACATAGGATATTAAGGAATTCAAACACATTCATTTGTGTCACCTTATCCCAACTGTCATTTACTGTTGTTGCAACTCGGTCAATAATGCTAACCCATTTCCACTTTTCTCCAAATCCATTACTGCTTCCGCCATCTTCGCTTTCACTGTCTCGTCCTTTTCCTTCTTCATCAACTTCTTCATCTTCTTTGTTAAAGAGTTGACTGTAGCCATCAACAAACTTTCGTACCATTTCAAAAAAAAAGCAGCCAAGGCACTTGCATCTACAATACACAGATTGTCCTTAATGATATTCTGTATTTCAATCATATCGTAACCGTCATTATACTTACATCCCTTTGGAATAAGGAAGATGCTTAACAATGGTACAAGGTTATTTTCAATATCCCTTACATAGTTCTGATAGTCTATAAACTGTGCTGCTGTCATCTTCTCAATATTTAACATAACGTCAAATGTAACTCCACCTAAAACATATTTGGTTGCTACCATTCTCTTAGGCATATCATCATAAAGGAATCCTGTACATTGAAGAAGATTATTATATCTGATAAGTGGCATATCAAGCAAATCATCAACATCAATATCTGTCAATACAGATAACAATTCTGTGTTTACCTCTGTTATATCTCTACCACTTGTGGTGATGGCTTTTACCTCTTGATATTTACCTACTGTTAATTTTGACCAATTGTCTATCATACAAAACTTATATTATACTTTCCTACTTTATTCTTTAATTTATATGCTTCCAAACTCAACATCAATGCTATCACAGTATCGTCATTACAACCTGTAGGGGCATTGTATGTAACCGTACCTTTACCGTTTAATTTGGCTTCGTACATACTTAACTCAGATGTCTGTTTATCCTCATTAAGAATTGAAATTTGTTTCTGTTCAAAAGCAACTTGCAACTGATTTATAATTCTAATCTTGGTTGCATTTGTTGTGGTGAACTCTTCTATTTTAATTTTATTGTCTATGGCTACTTTTAGATTGTCCACCAATGGCTGACCTACACCATTACATTCGGCTACAATCAACCTTATCTTACTCATATATGGCTTTAACCACTGTACTATGTAATCAACCTGTTCTGCTGCTCGTTTGTTATTGAAGCGCAACATAAACACCTGTTCACATCTTTCGTTTAAAGCACTCACAACAGTACTGTCCGCACCTACACCACTACTCCAGTCTATTCCAATAAACAAGTCCTTATATGGTCCTATTTCACCCTTTCTGATACATTCCTTGAACTCACCAAAGACAATACTTTGACTGTCAAGAAACTCACCCATATACTCTGTAAGAAACTGTCCCTTTGGTAACATCTTACGGTACTCTTCCAACTTCTCCTTTGATAATAGGGCTGATGTATCGTAATCATTGAAATCAATACTGACCACATTTGGATTATCAGATAAACCAATGTTCCAATAGTTCCAATAGAATCCCTGTTTAAATTTTGGGGTAGATGTTAATAGAATCGGTGCCTTATGTACGTTGGTCCAAGCCAATAACAATCCATAGAAAACTTCATCATCAATAAATGAACACTCGTCCACACATAACAATCCACTAATGGTATATCCTCTTAAACTATCCTTCTGTTCTGCTGATTTAAAAAATATCTTACTACCATTAATTAAATCAATCTCCAATAGGGTTTCATTCTTCTTCTTTACCACACCACTGTCTATGATACAGTAAATGATGTCTTGAAACATCTTTCTTGCTTGGGATAGTGTAGGACATACACAGGCCGATGTAGTACCACTATATGATATGGCAAAACGTAATAGTTCCTGTTCTACCATTATGGATTTACCAACCTGTCTACGGGCTTTTACAACGTATATCTTACCACTCCTATATGAATTGTTTAAAGCACTGTGTACGGCTCTCTGATGGGGTAATGGTGCATAACCTACAAATGTCTTATTCATTGTCTTTGGTGTCCTCTATCTCAGCACCTCCGAACTTAAATTGAATTTCACTTGTACTTATTTCAACCTTTTGTTTATTCTCATATAAGCCCATCAGTTTATTATATGTGTCCAAAATTTTATTGGCTACATCCCATCTTCCTTCCTCTATGGCTTTCCTCAATATAAACTCTGTACGCTCTTCCTGTTTCTTTACGACCTTTTCCATATACTTTGAACTGTCATCACTCATAAGTATCTCTGTGGCCTTCTTAATGTATTTGCCCGCTGTTACTCCACTAACATCAAACTTTTGTTTACAATGGGCTATAATCTCTGTGTGTGACCAACCCTTACGCATAAGGTCTAAACAATACACTGCTCTTATCTTCGCATCTCTCTGTGCTTGACTTGCCATTACTGTTTCTTCTTTCTTCCTTTCTTATTTTCCATATTTGTGACCGTCTGTTCTAACTCATTGACAGCCACATTAGTTTCTTTTCCCTCTTGGACTGCATTGAAATATAATTTACCAATCTGTTTAAGAAATGATAATATACTTGAACTACAACTCTTACATAGTCTGTATGTTGTTCCTGTTTCCCTTTGGTATATCTCAAGCATCCTATCTAATACACTACCAACTACATTCCTTGAATAATTTGAATTTATTGCTGTTCTGAAATGTTGTTCGTATGCTTCTAAGTATTTAATATCTTCCTGTGTCATTTTTATTCTAAAATATCATATACCTTATTTTCTGCTTTTGAAAGCATATCTTTAATAATTCTCATAAAGCCTGTTATATTACTTGACAGGAACGCTAAACCACAGATGACAGCGTATATGGGTAAACTGAAATTACCAGTACATAAGGCCCATATAACAAGCGTATGATGGGTCATACATAATGAACAGTCAAATGGTTTAAAATTGAAATCCTTATATGGTTTATCTTTACCCTTCAACGTTCTCCATATCCACCTCTTCACCGTCTCCACAAACCCACTTAAGTCTATCAAGAAACACACTATCAGTGTTATTAGAAATAGATTTAATATAATCATACATCTGCTTCTTTATTCTGCTTATATTCTTATAGATGATTGAATGACTTACACCCAATATCCTTCCTACCTTTCTTAGTGACCCGTACTCAGCGTACAATATAAATATGATTCTATCAGCGTCACTTAGGTTGTCTAATGCTCTCTTCAAATACAACACATCATCATCGTATTCTCTCCATATACTTTCATCGGGTTGGTAATCTTCCATTACCTTCTTTAGGTTATTCAAAATCATCTACATCTTCATTGTTCTCGTTATTTACATAGTTACCATCTATAATTGTGTAATACTTCTTGTACTTCTTATAATAGGGGCTTGTGTTACTGTTATACTGTCTACTGACCACACCCACTATAAAATACTTTAACTGTTTGTTCCTATACAATTCTACTATCTTATCCTTGTTATACTCCAATAGAATCATATATATCTCTTGGACAAAATCATCAATATCGTTTTTGGATACCTTCATATTCTCACATATCTCTCTCACTGTACCCTGTTCTTCTAACTCACTTATTATCCTTGATACCATTAATAAATTTTCTTACTCTGCTTATTCTTTCTTTACAATCACATAATCCTGTTGTTTGGTTTAATTGTTCATAACTCATATTACATAACAGGTACATCCTAAATACCTCAAATGTCTTCCTGTCAAACTTATGTTTTACTTTAAGTAATATATCGGAAATTGTTGAATAGTAAAGGTTTATGTTATTTTCTTCATATTCTTTGTCTTTTAATACGTCATATACATCTACATCATCCTTGTTCTTTTTATGGCTATAATCCTTATTTCTGTTGAGGTTATTCTTAAATGATTTGAACCAGTAGCCCACTAAATCACCCTGTGTGTCAGCACCCTTCAATATGCTTTCGTAGACCTTGATTATAGTATCATTATAAACGTCTTCATCAAATCCGTCAACCATTGTCTTCCACTTATTTTTATTAGTGGTGTATAACTTGCCCGACAATTCAAGGAACTCCTTTGCTCTCTTCTCCATATAACTTTATTTATATATAAATAGTGTTATACATAAAAAAATCCACCCTAATGGATGGATTATTTACAAATTTGTGACTGATTATTATAACTGATTGATAATCAATATGGGTTCGGGTTCATTAACAACTAAATGCCTGTTTAATCTTCTCAGCGTTGTCTACTATGGTCTTATCCTTCAAGGTAGCATATATGGTTTCTGTTATCTTGGTATTACTGTGTCCAAGGATACGGGCTATGATTGGAAGTTCAATACCGTTGTTTATCATCACTGTGGCTGCTGTATGTCTTGCAAGGTGACTGTATATTCTTGTCTTAATTCCACAGGCTGTTGCAAGGGCCTTTAAATAAACATTATATTTTTGATTGCTTATAATTGGAAGACTGTAATTGTACTTCTCTAAAATTTGTTTGGGAATTGGTAACAGGGGAATCACTGATTGTACATCTGTCTTTTTCCTTCTCTTATAAATTACACCGTCCCTTATGTCTGATGTTGTTAATGAAGCCATATCACAATAAGCCAAACCTGTGTAACATTGAAAAATAAACATATCCCTTACCTTCTCCAAACTACCCTCAACATCCATATTCCAAATCTTCTGTAACTCATTGATACTTAATGGTTCATATACCAATTTAGGGGTCTTCAATTTAATGTTAAAAGGATTCATATTTATAACTCCTTCATTTACAGCGAATTGCAATACCCTTTTAAACATCTTCATTTCCTTCTGTACAGTAGATGGTTTAAGACCAGTTGAACAGTATGAGTGGTAGGCATTACAGAAAGATGGGGTAATAGAATTTACATCTATATCTTCCTTATCAATGGTCTTTAGATATTCTACCATACGTTCTTTTGCCTTACGGTACTTATATATGGTATTATCTTCTACTACACCTTTTAGGGTTGTCTTAATTAATTTATCATACAATGGGAGTAGGGTTATTTGAGTAGATTGGAAACCATACTTATATACATCTATGAATGTCTTTAGTGTAAGGTTATCCTGTTTGATAAGTTCATTTTCTATGGAATAACATTTCTTTCTTATTGTATCAAGGTATTCATTTATGGCTTTATCACCTTTTACCTTTTGTGTTGAGGGGTTGAAATGTTTATGGTTGATTTTTCTGTCCAAGGTTATGATGGACCGCTGTAGGTTGATGATGACAGATAGTTCAATTGGTGACTGTCCGTCTTTTCTTGCTTTAGATGCTCTGCATACGAAATTAAGTACCATAACTGTTTGTTAATTAGTTTGTTAAACTTGTTTCTGTGACCATTCCAAATGTGGTCGCTGTGACGGAACAGTGATGGTGAGAATTTGTATAAACGAAAAAAGCCACTGTGTTGTTACACAGTGACTTACGTTTGTTTTGTGCTCCCCCAGGGGCTCGAACCCTGGACCCCAACATTAAGAAATCCAATGGGTTATATATGCTGTACCTGTGTTAGTCACTGTTTCGGAATGCAAAGATACACAAACATTTTAAAACACCAAACATATTTCCCCTAAAAAGTGGAAATATGGCAAAATATTTTACTTATAGTGAATTTACAAAATCCGCAACAGCGGATAAATTAGGGATAGACAATATACCTACAGATGAAGTTATACAGGATAACATTATAGAACTTATGCGGGTGTTGGATGGTATAAGGGAAGGATGGACAAAGAAATGTAAGGAAAACTATTGGGGTACGGCTGCTATTGTTGTTAATAGTGGTTATAGGTGTGATGCTCTAAATGAAGCCATAAATGGTTCAAAGACATCTGCACATAATATCGGGGCTGCTGCTGATATTGAACCCGTTAATGGAAAGAATAAGGAATTTCTGAGATTTGTTGAACAGTACCTTTTGGACAACCACATACCGTTTGACCAACTGATAAATGAAAAACCCGTTAATGGTATACCATCTTGGATACATATTGGTTTGAAGAATAGGGAAGGAAAACAAAGACGGATGGTGTTTACAATAAAATAAAGGGTAGCCTTATTTGGTTACCCTTTTTCTTCCTCTTGTTTCTTCTACTATTGTACCATCTTCAAGAATCTTCTGTCCTTTGATTTTGAACAATCCTTTTATGGCTTCAAATTCGGCCTGTGTGACCGTTATTTGTGGTTTATTAATATAGTCATCACTCAGCATTATAAGTTCCGCAAATGCCCTTAAAACCTCGTTTATGGGGTAATTGGACAAATGGTTTGTTAAATCATCTAAAGATGCTTGACCATTCTGTATGGCCTTCACTAATGATTTTGGAATATCTATCATAATCTTCTTCAATTATTACTAAATTGGAAATCTTGTGTGTTACCGTCTTTATCTTCTACAATAATTGTAGTTGGTTTGATAAATTCAAACTCAGTACCGTTTACATCATCATAGATAAATTGTTCTTTATAGGCTGCTTCAATAAATCCCATCATTCTATCTACGGCTTCTTGGTGGTCTTTTGCTGTTACCTCACATTCAAGGCTGAATAACATACCCGCTGTTACTTTAAACTTCTCCATATCTGTATTTTTATTTAATGGTTCGGAACAAATATAAGGAATTTTGTAGTTTTATGGATTGTTTTTGTAAAATTTTGTCAAATAAAAACCCCGCCATTTCTGACAGGGTGTAATAAATATGGCTAATAACAAATTAAAACGAAAATTCGTCTTCTTTATTCTTTATAAGATTTGAAATATCATAAAGAATTGCTGATGGTAAATTCAAAATCCAAGCGAATACTCTAATTGCAAGTGCTGCATAATACCTAAATTGTTTCATAATCATTTAATTTTATTCTGTTATTATTTTTGTTTCTATATATAAATAGTACATTGTTTGAAAAAAGTAAAATATTTTTCAAAAAAATTATCTTCTACGAATTAAGATTCTTTTATAAACACCTTTACCGCCTATAAAGGGTGCATTAACACAACCTACAATTTCAAATTGAGTAGGGCAATACTTATCAAGGAATGTAATTGGAACACCCATTACTCCATCATAATCCATAGGGATTTCAGTAACTCTTGACACCTCTATTGCGTTGTAGTTATCATACTTTGGGTACTTCTCTGCTGAATATGTTTTATACAATGTTAATGGTAAATTTCTTTTTTTATGAAGGATGTTAGTAAACCATATTGCATTATTTACTTTACCATAACGCACACCATTCTCCTCAAACACATTCTTACCATCATAAGAATTAGGTACGATAAAATTGCATTTTGTTCCATTCAAAGAAACACCCCACCAAAGTTCATTATTTTTAATGTATGGAAAAATCTCCTTATAAGTAATTGCGTTTCCATTACCGATAATTATAAATCCATCCATTTTACAAATTCTCTAAATAGACTGAATGGTGGGTTAGTAACAACTATATCACATTCATTCTTTATTCTTGTACACTCGTCAGAACGGAAATCACCATCACCTTCCAACTGTGTAACTGTCTCGTTAACACCGTCATAATCATATCTCCAAGCACCATCACCAATATTATAACAAGTGCAGGTATAATGTTTTAACCCAAGTTCTTCAAAATGCTCCTTGAAGTAAACCTTAAAATTACTCCATCGGTAATCATCACAGGGGCTATATACCCATTTATTCTTTAAGTGTTCTTTATAGTGTATTATTTCTTTTTCTATATCTTCATAACGGGTATAGAATTCATCATTTTTCGCCTTTTTGGCATCATTAAGATTCTTATTTGATACTTTTTTCATTAAACTAATCTTTTATAAATAAATAGTTTAATGGTGTAAAAAAGTAAATGACGTATATATAAAAAACCATCGGTACTTCACAGCAGCGATGGTTGAAACAAAAATAAAATAATTAAATATGTCGAATTTTTAAACATAACACCCATTTACCATACGGACAGCGGGTTGAACTGTAAGAACTTATATGAGAAAATTGGTGACCATAGTGGGTTTCGCTCCCATACCGTTCATACTTCTATGGTCTATATAAAGCAATTGAAATATTATGCTACTACTCAGAATACCAAACATAAAAGCAATCATCGTATGCTAAACAATCACCAATCTGTGGTACTGCTGAAATAACCTTACCGTATACTTCTTTTCCATTTTTCAATAGGAAATCTTTGGTACTCGGTCTAAACAGCGACCAATCAAGTTTTTGTCCTTCGGTATAACCCAAAGGCATCTGATTATTTTTAATAACCCTTACAATTTCACTTACAATTCTTCTATTCTTTTCCATATTCATATTTCTTTTAAAGTGCTATAATTTTGTGAATTGTCTTCTTTACTTCGTCAAGGTCATTAACCATCATCCCGTATATTGCCATAGATATTTCTTTACTTTCTGTGGTTGTTAATGGTGTTGATGCCCATACCATCATTCTAATAAGTTTTCTTTCAAGGTCAAGAACATCATACATCATATAGTTGGGGGTATCCAATTCTTCAAGTGTTTCAACAGCGTTCTTGAATGTATGGTAAGAACCGTCAAGATTTATGACCATATCTATGGTTCTTTTGATGTCGCTGATAACTTTATGTGCGCATTCGCATTTGTCGGTGTAGTCTGCAACTTCATCTTCATCGTAATGGTCAAATTTAAGGGTTTCTACCACCTTAAGTCCATTGCGTACGATTTCGTAATCTGTTCCGTTGATTCTTGCTGAAAACTTACCTACCTCGTAGATTGTTTCAAAAGTGATGTTTGATGTTGTGTTCATATTATCTAAATTTTAAATTAAACTTCAAATTTTATATGGGAAACTATTTCAAATTATGTGCCAAACTTTATTTCTAAAGGTAATAATTCAAATATACATTTTTATTTTTTAAAAAACAAATTACTCATACCAACTTTTCCAATCATCTTTTAATTGAACAGTAGGTAACATTTGTAAATACTTATTCCCATCAATCACCCATATATACGCAGCATAACCATTAAAATCATTTAATATTTCATAGTCATATATTTTTAAGCCATAATTAGATAATTCTTTATTCAGTTCAATTATGGTCTCTTCTCTATCTTTATCAAACCATTCATCTTTTATTAGAAATGGCTGTCCTTCTGGGTCTATCCAAAATAATATGCACTCAGCAACTTCTTTAATTGTAGGTATATTCATTCTATTTAAAATTAGCGTCTATAGTTATATAATAGCAGTTTTCTCTTTCTTCTATGGTCAATAAATCTTCTGCTTCCATCTCTTCAATCTTCTTAATAAACTCTCGTTTAACTCTTTCTTTTACGTCCCTTAGATAAGGCTTATTTCCTTTTAATAAGGCTTCTTGAATATGTACTCTTCTCATAGTTATTTTAGGTTTGGGTTTTATTTAAAAGGGCGGTGTGTACCTTGTACAACTTTTATCTACCGCCCTGTTCATCTGCTGTATGTTGGTGTTAAAGAGGAATAGAAACACTAACCTCAACAGCGTCTGAATTTATGATGCTTTTGGAGTGTTCCAACGCTGCCATAGTGCTGATGGGTTTAAGTTACCCTTCCATCCTGCCATCTTAACAATGTAGTAGTCATAGAACTTCTTTAACTGTGCTCTGTCTGCTCCACCGTTCTTCAACTCAGTACAGTAATCTGTAAACATTGCTTTATAGTCTGTTACCACCAATGGCCCTCTATCATCTTTCCATTCAAGTTCATCCTGTGTTTGTGTGTAAGTCTGTGTACGCTGTGACACCATCTGTATAACCTGTGTCTTGTCCCATCTGAACTGCTCTTTACCGAATCTATTTGCAATTACAAGGTGTGTAATCTTTCGGTTATCATCATATTGGATTTCAGTTACCTTATATCCTGTGTTACCGTATCCGTCATCATCCCAAGTGATTCTTGGAGCAGAATAAAGTTCTGTTACACCCCATCTTGAAAGAAGACGCTTATAACAGTCTGAAATAAGGCCCTTTTCACCTTCTATATTTGATTCTGAACCCGTATCTGATTTCCATATCCACATATTCTTCAACTCGTCCCAAATACCAAGTTTACCCATTGTCTGCCCGTTCACCTCATAGAACTCTGACTGCCAATTCATACATCCTACTGTTTCATCAAGGATATTGGTAACACATCTACTGTCAATGTAAAGAAGCATTGTTGCTTTTCCGTTCTTAACGCTCTGAGGTCTAACCTCAATCTCTTCTGCGTTTAATGTTCTAAATTTGTTCATATCTTATATCTTTTTATTTTGTTATTATGCTGTTAAAATTTCTTTATATTCGTTTTCTAATTGTCTCTTGTAGTCAACCATCTGTTGAACATATCTATGGACTTCTTCAAATTCTCTGGAACCGTCTTCTATACCTGCGTCTTCCAAGGTGCTAATCAACTTTCGTTTCGCTGACTTTTTCCATATATCGTTATCTGATGATGCAAGTGTGTTAATGCAGTTCTTTACGATTAATTCATAGTCATCAAGGAAGTCATAGGTTGTGTCGCTATAATCGTCCATTTGGGGCTGTATTTCGCTTTCTGCGACAACTACGACATCATCCTGTCGCTTAACATTTTCTGTCTTCTCTATGGTCTTCTTTTCAACCTCTTCTACTGTTCCTAAATACATTCCCATATCTTTCTTTTCTTTTCCTTCTAACTTATCTACTATTGGAAATCCATAAACATTTACCTTACCTCTTTTAGTCACTGTGACCAATCCTACACTCTTCAATCTCTTTATGGCTTCTCTTACTGTTCTATGTGGTATATCAAGGTATGTTGAGATACATTTTTCTAAATCATAACAGTCTTCCTTGAAGTAACTGTATTTATCTTTTAGGTGCATATAAACCTCATACGCTGCTATTGAATTTGTTTCCCAAAGAAGTTCCCTCTCTTCCTTGTAAATCTTGGTAAATCCGTTTTTCATTATTAATCATATTGTGGTGTATTATTAAAAAACAACCTTGTATGTCTGAGAAACACCACTAACTCAAATCATACTCGGTTGTTCAATGCAAACTTTGCTATATTTCTACTGTACCTGTGTGGTGTTGGTACTTTCAATCTTGTTTCTATTAATAAATAGTACGTTGTTTTAAAAAAGTTGAAAAATCTTTGAAAAATTTTCAATTATTTTTTCAAACCCCTTTCTAAATGAAAATATACAAAATCAGTTTAAAAAAAACAAGTGTTTTGAAAATAAATAGTTGGAAAATGTGAAAAAACTTGAAAAATGTATTGGAATTGTGTGAAAACAATAGGGGCAACAGAATGTCCATAAATAGGGGCAATACATTGCCCATATAATAGGGGCAACAGAATGTCCCTTAAATAACAGACTTAAATATAAAATAACAAACTTAAAATAAAATAATATATTATAAAATTATTATATTATATAAAAAAGAAAGTATATAATATAAATACTATTATTTCTATTAAAGAAAAACCCATATACCAACATTGATGTCCCGTTGGGATATGGGCTTACGCTATTTTGTTATTTGGAAATTTATAGTTTAATCTTCAAGTATATTTTAATACCAATCCACAGCAGCACCAACACTGAGAAGCCTAATGTGTACCAAGCCCACTTAGGGGTTACTGCTTTCTCAACAGGATATGGTTGAGGAAGCGACAAATAGACAGTATCAATACGCTCTCTGTATTCAATCCTCTCAATGTATTCCTTCTGTGTGGCCTTCTTGCTCTCAAGTGTTCCCCTCAATAGCATCAAATCAGTATCCAAGTATGCTATTGTCTTGGCCTGTTCAATCTCCATCTTAAGCGTATCCAACTGTGGCACTACCTCAACTATTCGCTCTTGGGGTATGTATATGAATGTGTCCCTGTATACGATGCTATCCCTTATCTCAATCTTCTCTTTTGTTTCCGCTTCAACAGGGACTAATTTGGTAGTTCCGCAGCCCGTAACAAGAAGTGCTGCTATAATAGCCCCGATTTGCCACAAAACAAGCCCGTAGAGAGGCTTTTGCAGTTCCGCCGACACATTATACCATTTTAACCTAAAAGTGTCTAAAAATGGCCTTATTTTCAATATTAGATTTTTCATAAAAAAGCATTGTTTTTCTGTATTATTTTTGTATATTAAAATATAGAAAAAACTTTAACTTTTTCAAGAATACTACTATTTATATATACAAAGATTTCATAATCTTAAATTCTTTTTATTTCGTTATTTTCGCCCCTCAAGCAATTCGGCTTGGGGGTTTATTGTTTTATATTCGGGAAAGAACTCTGATTTACCGTCATAGCAGTTACGGATTGTTTCGTAAATGGATATTTCCAATTCCTCAACTGGTTCATTATTGAATATTGCCCTTAAATATTGTTCCATACAAGGCACTTCAACCCCTATTTCCGCACAGTAACAAGCAGCAACCTGCGAAAAATTGTATTTATTTTTCATATAACCTTCACTTTTTTGTTTTAACAGGCTATTTATTAATAAAAATAACGAAAAAATGGCTAATTATAAGGTGAAAGACGGATATAATTGTGACCGTCAAAGTAAATATGATTTTACAGCGTCTACAGTTAATTATCTCTGTAGTGTTTATGGTAATAAAGTTAAGTCTGTTATTTTTAAGGAATTTGATGAAAACAACAATCTTGTTGAGTTTGACAGCAAATATTCTTCAACCACTTCTCGTTCTGACCTTGTGATGTTCTACAATAATACCCCATACATCATAGAATTAAAGGAGCGCTGGGGAAAGTATCATTCAAATTTTTATGGAAAGGAAGGTGATAAGGAAGGATGGATGCTTAATATTCCAAAGAAAGAAGAGTTATTAGGGCAAAATTGGGCCATTCCGCTATATGTTAACCTATATCCCGATAATGTTGTAAGGCTTTGGAATCTCAAAAAAATCAACAATTACAATACAATCAACCATAACATTGCAAATTCAACAGTAGAAGATAAAGGAAGAAGAGACCAAGACAGATATGAGGTTTGGAATAAAGATTCTAATGTTATTCAAAGAGTAAAGGGGTATCCAAGTAACGGTATATGGAAATCGTAGGGGGCTAAATCACATAGCCCCTTTTTTTATCTCTGCTACGATTTCTTGAATATCTTGTTTAGTAATTAATAGTATACGCTGTGGCAAAAGTGGGGATATTGTGGTTAAATCTATGGACATACCATTTTCAATACTATCACCCAAATTCTCAATTAATAAATCAGCCTTGACATTTCCATTTTCATCTGTCAACATATCAATCAGACCGTCAAATTTATTAATGTTGGTCTGTACTATAGTGATTCCAAGGGCTTGATATAATGGTTTCCCTTCAAACCACTCACCCATTAATTTAATTAACTTATTGCTAATCAATGTTTTGATTTCCGCTTTTGTCATAGTATAAGTAAAAGTTATAAGGGGGTGTTATTGGCACCCCCAATTATTTAGCATCCGCAAAGTGGGTTATAAACTGTTGACTGTGTAGAGCCTGTACCAACTGTAAGTTCTGCTATATAGCGAGGTACAAATGTACTGTTAGCGTAATTCACAATCTTGTTATCTGCACACTCCCTACGTTCTGCTTCAATAGCAATTGCATCGTATATGCTCTTGTCTTTCCAAGGCTGTGTTGCTTCACCAACAGCAATCTTAGTCTTAAGTGCATCCACTTCTGCTTTAAGTGATGCTATAGCATCTGTATAGCCCTTGAAAAGTGCAAATGAATCTGCATTATGTTTTGCAACAATTGCATCATCAGCGTCTCTGTAGCCTTTATAAAGGCCAAATGCGGTCTCCTCTGGGTTAGGCTGTTGCGGTGTGCCTGCGATACCTCCAAGGATATTTTGAAGGCCACCATTTCTTAAAAATTCAAGGCCAAGAGCACCAATTCCAAGGCCTAAAGCAGTTCCTGCTACTCCTTTTGTGGCATAGTCTTTTTCAATGTACTTTTTGCCATCCATCATTGTTTCGTTCATAGTTTTAATGGTATTTTTAATGGTTATTTAAGTGGGTTGCAACCTCTATATATACCATACTCAAACTTGAAATTTGGAGAAATTTTAGGGCACTTTTTTACATAAAAAAATGGGGCTACGTTTCATCCCGTAACCCCGAACAAGTCCGTAGCGAAATTCCCAAAAGCCCGAACCTCATTTATCTTTTATTTATCTTTTATTTAACTCTAAACACAACGCTACTTCAAGTGCAATATGGCGTATCTGTTCTCTCACAAATTGGCAATTATGCTCTTCTGTTAATGGTTCATTGAAACTCACAAATAAGAATGCCAAAGGCTTTTCTACACCCTCTATCAAACAGGCTGCAAAATGGGTTGTACCATTGCTTGCCATTCTGTGGTATAAACCCCTATCTATTGTCTCTAACTTTTCTAAATTGCCACAGAAATAACCATTTTCAGCAAGATAATGTGAGAATGGTATTAAACTCAACTGTTGGTCTTGATACTGTTGGGCAATTGGTATTATTCCATCATCCATCACTTCAAAAGTGGCAGAACATTTGGTAAATGGGAGACCACCCAAACTCTCAGTTCCATTGTGTAGTTCCAAAATTGTGATTCTATCTGCACCAATCTTATATAGTGACTTATCCAAGATATGTTGAATTTTCTGATTATTAACATTCCTCAAATCCATCTGTTCCTGGTGCTGTTTTTCCTTCCATTCCTCATATTGTTCAAATATCCAAGTTGGATTCTTGAGAAATCCAACAGTAGCAGCCACAATCAATATTACAGCAACAGCCTTAAAAATCGTCTTAAATTTGTATTTTTCTACGATTGCAAGGCCCTTTTCTATCCAACCAAATCCTTTATCAATTTTCTGTTCCATAATCTTAAATATGTTTTTTTAGGTTTTAGTTATGCTCAAAACCGCATAACCCTATACCATTATCTGTTGTTATGGAAACATTACAGAATACACCCGCACATTCATCTGTGAAACGCTGTATAAAGGTTGTGTACTGTATATCTCCTTCAATCTCACATTCGTCATTATGATGGAAAAACAAGTTAATAATATTACCCAAAGTGGTAATACCGTTTGACTGAATCTGTAATTTATTACTACCATCAGATTTGAGACGGTCTACATAAAACAGGGTTAGATTGTACTGTATGGTATTTTCACTCTGTTGGTGACTTGTCTGTGTAACATAGAATACCCCATAATTAATGTTTGGAAGGGTGTTTAGTGAATATATATCACCCTGTCCAACATAATTGATATTCGGAACATTCTTGGCTATGGCTAAGAAACTATTTACTACTTCTGCTAATGTCATAATACTACCTCCTATTTCTTATTTCTCGCCCCACCAAGCCAAATATTACAGTTACTTACACTGTATAGGTTTGGTCTCATATCCTCAATGGACTTATAATTAGTCAATTCGGGAAATTTGCTATAATTTTCTACCAAATATTTCTGCATACGAAGTGCAAAATACTCCATTTCATCTTCGTAATAGTCCTTCAACTTAAACACCTCATTAAATGACATTGAAATATCCTTTTCATCCTCAGTACGCACTGTACCAATGTTTCCTATCTTAAATGATACGATTGGGATAAGTTCAACTATTGAAGCGTATGAAAGATAGTCTGTAACATACTCGTCAAGCAATTCCTTGTAATATGAATTTTCCCCATAAACAATAGTACCTTCAGCAACAAGTTCCTGTAATTTTCTAACAAGAGCAGAACCTAAAATACTTTCCAATCCTTTTCTCTGTGCAATGTTTATGGCAGGTAAAAGATAATCACCTGCGATGTTGTCATTAATGTTTGTGTATGTTTTTATTGCATCCTCAGATGTTAATAGTATATCTCTATAATTCATTGTAATTCAATATTTTACTCTTTATTTGTATCAAAAGTTATTGTAAATGGTGCAATAACAACACTATCTTTCACACCGAAAATCTTATCAAAACAGTCTATAATAGCATCTTGTATAGGTGAAACCACTGTCTTATTGAACAACTTGAAACTGTCACTATACTCAGTGGTAGAGAAACCATTTGACTTTGTTACGATACCAAAAAGAACTGGTGTTGCTCTGAACGCTGTGAATATCTGTTCCATATTTCTCTCTGCAAGTGTATTGTAACGGTCAGCAAAATTATCTGTTGCAAGGCTGATAACTTCGGGTGCGTTATCTCTTGAATCAGCAAATGAAATCATAGTACGTCCCGCATTTCCTGTACCTGCAAATTTCTCTGTAAGGTTTCTTTCAATTTCCTCTCTTACCTCATCTGTAGGCATACCGTTGTTAAATGAAATTAACTTAGAAGTCATAAAGTTGTTATTAATCTCATTCAAATGGTAGTCTGTAATATAGTTTTCAATCATCGCATTTCTAACAGCAGCGGACCAAATTGGTGTGCCGTATGTGCTACGGGTCTTGTTGCCCTTGTAATAGAAGATTGAAGTAGCATTTGAATCTTTAGGGTTGAATTTAGGATAAACAAGGTACTTAACCCTACCGTATGATTTAGCCCAATCATCAGAATAGAAGAATACCTCATTTTTCTCGTCAGAACGTAATTTATTGATGTCTACCCAATAGATTTCTGACACATTACCCATAACATTACGGATAACTTGTACTGCAAATGAACCGAATAGAATATAATCAACTGCAATACGCTGTATAATATCTTTTATGGTTTCTCCCTGTTTATTAACCACCTTTTCAAAACCTTGTACAGTACAAGTAATGTCATCACCAACAACATAGTCTGATGTACCATTTATGATTGTTTGAAGTGTTGCACAATCATTATATAACCCCCATAAAAACTGAGGATAACCGTTATTTTCACCCCAACTTATGAAGTCCTTACCACTAACTTTCTTCTCTGTATTTTCTACTGTATTACTCTGTATAAATGGGTCAATTGCTGCTAAAAATAGTTCTACTTTATTTGACATATTGTGTAAATTTCTTTTCTACTTTATATTGCATCTTGGTTGCTGTATGTTCCCCAAGTTTTATTAAATCTTCTCCTACAACTCTATTGTTATCATCACATATAGTTATCTGATATTCTCCATCTTGTAAATGGGAAAAATCCATTTCTAATTGGAAATAGAAAGAATTACCCGTATTTACCTCTACATTTGGAAAATATTGCTTAAAGTTGGTTGTAAGATGTTCCAAAATCACCTGCATTTCTATCAACTTTCAATGAAATATAAAAAATGGGCTGCCTGTATAAGCAACCCATTTTAACTACTCAGAAATTATCCAACCTTTGTTTGTGGCTGTCAGTATATTTTCTTCACTCAACAATGTCATTGTTGCAGGGTGAATTTTTAATGTCTTAATAGTTTCATTATCACCATTTGCCCTAAAGTCATATAGACAGTTTATTACGTTCATTATGGCTGTATGTGTCAATTTTTCACAGTTATTTAAACCATAACCGTCATTCCAATCTATTTTAAGACCAACAAAACCACCCAAATCATTAATGTTCATAGGTGTTTGCCAATAACCAAAAAATTCACCAATATTATTTACATTACTAAAATTCAACTGAGGTATTGTTTTAAGATATGTACATTCAGCAAGAAAACTTCCCATATCTTGTACATTTGATGTGTCGAATGCGGGTAAAAATTTTATACCACTGCGTCCAAACATATCTTTCATAGATGTTACATTTGACGTATTATATTGTGGTACGTACGTTAGGTTGGCACAACCGTAAAACATACTATTCATAATAACCACATTTGAAGTGTCCAACATAGGCGCAAATACCAAACGTTTACCATCAAGTGAACCATACTCTTCCTCTTTGAAATATTCCTGTGCTGAATCTCTTGAACTATCCCATTCGTATAATTTGTTAAGTGATGTTTCTTTAGAAATTGAAGAAATATTTAACATATCTTCGTCACTATATCCATATTCAGCAAATGGGTTTACACCACCTTCAGAACCTCCGCCTTCAAGTGTTACTATGAACTTTGACCATCCATCATAACCATCATCGGAAGCATTTAACTCATATTTTCCCACATCATTTGTTGAAAGTAAAATGCTACCTTCTCCAAGATTACAAGAACCACATTCGGGGCATTCTACACTATTCTGTCCATCTTGATAACCTTGGTTGTAACCATTTTGGTACTCCTGTTCACAGTTGCAGTCACCACCCGTATTTCCATTTTCAAGGAACGAGTAAATTTTCTTCGTTCCGTAATACATTCTATTAATACTCATATTTTTTTATCTTTTTTATCCTAATCTTATCTGCCAACCCTTATTAGTAAATAGGGCCCTTATTTCATCAGTCATATAATACTCTGTATAATCTGATATGTATATAACAGCACCATCAGATTCAGCAATAGTGTTACCTATATTTCTCATAGACGCTGCTGTTAATGGACTATGAGAAAAACTTACACCCTTTTTCAAACCCACTAAACCATCCATTTTATAAAGATTTATACATTTTTCAAAAGCACCTGTAATACTTGTAACATTAGTACAATCAATAACAGGTATTTCCTCTATTTCGCTTTCGCTAAACATATAAGACATATCTTTTATATACTTACTTGTTAACTGAGGTGCTTTTAAAATATGAACTCTTTTGAACATTCTACGACAGTACATTAATAGTGGGGCATCTATAACCTCCATATTAAAATTAGGACAACGTAAGCGTTCAAAACAATTTTCCATACTTGTACATATTGGAAGATACAAATTACCCTCAACAGTGTTTATATCCAATCCTTCAAAACCATCACTGCCAGAAGTTGCACTATTATTTTCGCAACCAATCACAAAATACTTTATATGTTCAAAATTAGCCCCATTGAAATTTAAAGTATTCAAGTCTATATATTTACGCATACCCTCATTCCATAACAATCCTTGTATTGATTCAATACCCGTATTATCATATCCATTAAAAGTAACGTCTGTTATGGTTGCGTTCTTAATGTTTGAAAGTGGTGGAGAAAAGTGACTATATTGATTATTAGATAAATCCAATAAATTCCAACCAACTGATAATATTTGTCCATTCCACTCTGCGGTTTTACCTTCCTCTATTTCACTGATGTATATACTTATAGACCCGTTAGCATACTTCCATACAAGCGTATCACCAATATAGGCTGCAATAAACCCATCATCACCATTATAAACTATTTTCTTAGCAGTCCACATATTAGCCTTTTATTAAGTAGATTACGTTATTATCTTTTTCTGTTAGGTCATCATATTCTTTTGAGGTAAGTGTTATTACAGGCATAACATTATCTACTTTGACATTAACCTTATTAAAAAATATATCATCTTCTGCTGCATAAACACCATTTTCAGCAACGTCTATTGCTATAGTTTTGGCTTTAAGTCTACCATAACCTTCCGAATAACCTGCTGTAAAACCACCATCCCAACCGTAATTATATCCATCATCATATCCTCTTTGGTATACGCCCTCACAGTCTCCACCTATGATTTCTGAGACCTTTTGTGGATATTCAGTAAAAGGGGTATCACCTACAGCAACACCCTTTTCTTCTATGGCATTTTTAAGGCCTTCTTTAACGTCATACAGCCTGTCTAAATTCTGTGCTATATTCATCCTAAAATATCCTCTAAAATCTTATTAATATCACCAACGGTGTCATCCACATATTCAACCATTTGTGAACCTGTGATATATGGTATTGAAATTTCAGCGTCAGTTATCATATACAATGTATCTTGGTTAATCTGCCCTGTTTTAACCAAGTTATTATATTCATCCTGTGTTAACTCCACTACATTACTTACGGATATATCCAAATTTCCTTCCCCTAAAATATCTTTACCGTTTATAGTCTTGATATTCTTACCATTAAACAGCCTGTCCTGTTTATGGTGTAGGTCTGATTTCTCAGCATAGGCTGAAATTATACGGTTAAACTCCTTCTCGGTTATATACACATTATTCCCGTCCACAGAAGCGGTACGGGGTACATATATCTGACTATTATTTCCCTTATCTTTTATTATAATCATATACGAAGTTTTAGTAAAATATAATGACAGCCTATTTGGTATATGACAAACAAAAAAGGTAGCATTTCTGCCACCTTTCAAGTTTACGCTGAAATGGTCCAACCTTTATTTGTTCCTATTGTAATTTCATCTCCTACTAAATCAAGGAAATTTTGGTGTACCTTTAAGGTCCTTTTGCCTAATTCTGTAACATCTGCCAAACCATTTAAAATGTTTATACAACTTTCGTATGATAAATTTGGACATCTGTTGAAAGCATAAGAACCATTAAAATTACAGTTCAAACCTATCAAACCACCAAAATCTGTAATTGCCATATTAGTACTTGAAAACATTTGATTACTTGTTAGTTTCTGTGCATTAAGTGGTGGTACGGATATTAGGTTTACACAGTAGCCAAACATATAAGACATATTTGTTACATTACTTGTGTCAAACTGTGGTATAGATTTTATACTTTCGCAAGAATAAAACATATAAGACATATCAGTAACATTACTTGTATTAAAATATGGTACTGTTTCTAAGAGACGGTCACTGTAAAACATACGGTTCATATTAGTAACATTACTTGTGTCAAACTGTGGTATAGATTTTAATGCACCGCAAGAATAAAACATATAAGACATATCAGTAACTTTACTTGTGTCAAAATATGGTACTATTCCCAACTTACCACACTGATAAAAGAGATAACTTGTATCCACAATATTAGTGAAATCAGCCCATTGTGGAATTTCCTCAAAACCACTGTATGCAAATTTCAATTTCGTTTTTGCTACATTAACACTTGGAATAATGTTAACATTAACGGTTTTTATCAAATCACCTTCTGCTACTGGTACTTCTAAATTTTTATATTCATAATCACCGCTTGCCACCATTGTTAATAATTCATTTGTTGAAGTATTAAGGAAACCATTTTCAGTAGGTATTATAACTGTATCATTTATCTTTATCATACCGAAAGAACCATCAGCAGTATTACCCATTTCTTCATTATAAGAAGTGTTTATCCAAAAATTAGGTATGGTTTCATTATCAGCCCACTTTTCTCCATCAATAGTGGTAATTAATTGGCCATCAACAACCAAACCATCTTTCTTTGAAAGTGAAATATGAGCCCATTTACTTGTCATATCATATTCAAATGAATATGTAAACAGATTACCAACTTTATAGTTACCAAACTCTATTTTATATACATTTGTAGAATATTCAACAAACTTGAAAATATAACCATTAAAATGTTGGGCACCCACTACTGTTCCATTTATTCTGACACTATTATTACTCTTCCACCAAAATTCCAATTTAGAATCTTGTGTAGCAGGTATGCCTGTATCATATACAGTTGTCACTAAATCAACATAACTGTAGTATTCAGTACCGTCATTATATACACCAGTAACGGGTTCATTCCATTCTATTTCACTATATTTTGATGTATATATCCCATTCTTAGTAATCTCAAGCACTCTTGCATTTTTCGCAACATCTTCCTGTCCATCCTCATAACCTTTTGGGTAACCCTCAGCAGAACCTATGTTATAACCCTCGTTATAACCATCTGTTTTACCATTACCATATCCATCTTCATAACCCTTTGGGTAACTTTCCTCTAAACCTACACCATAACCACTGTTATAACCATCACTATAAGCATTATCATACAAAGGTTGTGCATTTACATACACATCCGTCATACCATCAAAACCATTATTTGGGTAAATAGTAGTCTCAATATCTTCTATATGGGCCTGTTTACTACCCAATTTAGCGTCAAGTTGAACAGCAATAAAAGTATTTTCACCCTTAGTATATTGTATAGTATCGGGGTTGAAATCACCAATGCGTAATAGGTCTTCAGCAAGTACATTACCATCCGCATCAAACAAGGTCAAAATGTACTCACCATCAACCAAATCAACAGTATTAATACCGAAATTATAGTAAAGTTTATCACCGTTATTAAGGTCTTCTACCTGCTGTTCGTATATTTGATGCGTTACTGTATTTTCTAACCTAATTCTGTACATCGGTAATCAATTATTTTTCCTCGTTATGTAATGCTTCTAATGCTTTTCTTTGGTCTTCCATTATCTTGTTATGTTCTTCTTCTGTAAGACAATAGAAAGGTGTTAAATCTGTGGACATTGGACAATACATTGTTCTCGCACTTGTGTATTCAATAACGTCTTCCTTATTCCAATCTGTAATGTAGTGTCCCTCTTTACAAGTAACTTTCTTAAAGTTTAACTTTTCGTTTATTTCTACAATTAAATGCTCGTTCATATCATTAGATTTTAATTAAAATATAATAAACCCTGTTTGGGTATATGGAAATAAAAAAGGGACGCTTTTTAACGTCCCTATAAACATAAGTTTTGTCTGTTTTAGTCAATTACAGCCTCAACTGCATCCTTAGTGATTTCTAAAGGATATGTGCTGTTCTCTGAAGTGAGTGTAAGAGTGTATGCGTTACGGTCTCCCTTTGCTGTACCTGTCTCTCCACCACCTGCCGAAGCAGCAGCATATTCATCAGGTGTTACATACCAATAAACTCCGTTAGAATCTTCAACGATAACAGCCAACTGTGCCTGTGCAAGTGCAGTCATCTCAATTCTCTTTGCTGTTTCCATCTTAGTGAAAACAAGCGAAACCTCAGTAGTAACATAATTCAAACCTGTAGTTTCATCAGCAGTAAGTGTAGAAGTCATTGAACTTGTGTTCTTACGGAACTGATACTGTTTGAATTTCTTTCCTTCATCCATTGTAACCCCTGTGATAGTCTCACCATCTGTTCCTTTCTGAATAGAAGCAACATCACCGAAATTTGCAATGAACACTCTACGAATACCACCCATTGAACTACCGCAGTCAAGAGTAATACCATTTAATGTTTGTAAGCAATATGACATAATTCTAATCCTCCATTAAATTAATTATTATTATTCTAAATGAGGAACGAATTACTGAATACCACCAACTACAACCTCATTTGGATAAGCAACTTGAGTACCTGCGTTAAACTGAACAGCAAGACGATACTCTCTGTTATCTTTAGAATACCATAAATCGAAAGTCTCTGCGTCATCGAGCATATCGCAACCATAGAAAAGGTTTGCAGCGTCAGCAGCAACAATTTTCTTTGTTCCGTTAAGACCATTAACAGCAACTACCTTAGTGTTAGTTCCTGGAAGTACGAACTCCTGTACATCAGCACCGTCAGCAGCATAGTGATAGAAGTTCTTTTCTACCATCTCAAGCATAAATGAACGGAAAGTGTCAGCACCTACGAAGATAGAAGCCTTTGGAAGAACCGCTACAGGAATAGCAGCGTAAACTGCCTTGATTGCTTCGTATGCAGAAGTCTTAGTAGCAGCAGTTACAGCGTCAGCAGCACCAAGAATCTTGATAAGACCATCAAACTCAGCACCTTTCTCTGTGTCACCCTGCCATACCATTGATTCAATTTTCTCGTTAATCTTTGCAACTACGATTGAAGTGAAGTACTCTTCAAATGGAAGAACCTCTTTACCTGCACCAACTTTAACCTCATAGTTAGTCCAATAGTTAAGGAAATCCTTGTCACAGAATGGGATATTTACCTTAAGTGCCTTAGTCTCAATTATTCTCTGAGAAAGTGTAGCAGTACCTTCTGCGTTCCAACCGCATCCACCCTCTTGGAGTGTAGGTTCTACATTGATAAGGTTAAGAGCAGCACTCTTCTTTACACCTGTCTGAAGGTTGATAAGACCTACTGTCTTTCCGCCTAATACGGCTTTCTTAATAAGTGGGAGTCTCTGCTCGTCCACATAACTTGTTAAACCATCAAAATTAATCATTGTTGTAAACTATTTTTCTAATTTATTTTTAGAGAAATAGTTATATTTGAAAAAGCGTTCACTTTTAATAAAAAATGGTAGGCTAACTGCCTACCAATCAATTATTTATCTCCGTATCTTTCAATAAATCTATCAACCTTAGAATTACCTGTTTTCTTTGTAGTTTTTGTCTTCTCAAACTCTTCAGCAACAGGGCTTGCAGCACTTATTTTTTCTATCTGTGCAAACTTCTCTTCAATGCTTTTCTGCATATCCTCTAATGCTTTTTGAAGTTCAGCAACCTTCTCTTCAAGGTCAACAATTTTCTTTTCAAGTTCGCTTGGTTCAACCTCTTCCTCTTTTGGCTCTTCAGCAGGTTCCTCTTCCTGTGCAGGTTCCTCTACAGGCTCTTCTGTAACCTCTTCTGCTGCTACAGGCTCTTCTGTTGGTTCCTCAGCAGGTTCCTCTGTTGGCTCTTCAACAGGCTCTTCCTCTTTCTCTACGATTGAAACAACCTTACCACCCTCAACAGTGATGACTTTGTTATCCTCAGTCATATACTCACCGTCAGCAGCAGCAACTCTTTCCTCTGTTTCAGCGTCTGTTACATACACTGCTGTACCTTCTGCTAACTCACCATCGTACTCAAGTACGGCTTTATCTGTCTTAACTGTGGCCATTTTAACCTCTACTTCCTCAATAAGGCTTGCAAGTCTTGCCTTAATCAAATCTAATTTTCCCATTATCTAAAACTATTTATTCTTTATTTTTTCAATTTTGTCTATAAGTGCCATAATTTCATTGTACTCTTCATCCTCAACATCGTTTTCTACCTCTACGACATTGAAATATCCCTCAAGTGAAAAGCCCCTAAACTCACCACTTTTTACAGAAGCCCATACATCATTGTTCAATATATGGTATGTTCCAAATAGGCTACCATCCTCAATAGATTCAAAACCCATTGGGTTAATACCCCTGTTTACGTCCTTAAAAAAGACCTCTTTTAACAATACATCGTCCACATAGGCTTCGGGATTATGCTGTAGGTTAACATTTGATTGGAAGCCCTCTTTTAACCACTTCTCAGCCATCTTTTCTATGGTCTGCTTATCAAATGTTAGGTAGTATTCCATACCATTTACACCCTTACGGTATATTGGGTAATCAGCCCTCATAATAACACCTGTTACTACCCTCTTTTCCTCATTCTCAACCTTAAATTGTAATGGTTGTGCCTGTTCATTGAAATATAGGAAGTTGCTTTCTACTGCGGGATTGGTAACAAGGGATACTGTGTATATTCCTGTTTCCTCATCCTCAAGCACTGCCTTATAAATTGGAATATTCTTATTCATTTTCAGTTTTATAGTAAATATCTAAAATGCTTATTTAGTTTTAGATAAAAGAAAAGGTGGTCACTGTGACCACCTTAACCCATTGATTATTAGAATGTACTCTCGTTTTCTCTAACTGAAACCTTCTTATTAGAAGCCTGTATATCACTTTCAAGAATGTATACCCTTGTATCTTGATTTAAAGCATCTGTTTCTGACGCTGTAGTGACATTTCTAACATAAGACATTGGTAAATCTGTTCCAAATACATTTGAATTTGGTGTTACAGCACCCATCGCACCGCTTGGTACACTACCAGTAAGGTCGGTATTTTTGATTTTCATAATGTTTGCAGTACCCGAAGCCGCAATTGTAGCCGCTTGAATCGCTGCAAGTGCTATATCCCAAGGGCCTGTCTTTGTTGTAAACGCACCCGATAACGCTGCTGTGATACCCGCCAACATATTCATTGTAGCAACAGCAATCTGCATACCTTTTATTCGCTTCGCTTCCTGTTCGGTAATTTTTTTATCTTTCTCTGCTGCTGCTTGGGTGATTTCAAGAATACCTTGTGCAACCGAACCCGCTGCCGATAATGCTTGTGATACTTCGTTAATTATCTGTTTACGTCTCTCTTTAGTTCTCTCTTCATCTTCTAAAATTTTCTCATTCTTTATACGGGTTATTTCCACCTCTTGGTCAGCAATCTCTTGTGATAATAGCACTTGTGATGAGTAATCCTTATTATCTATTGCCTGTTGGTGTAATTCTTTCAACCTTTCAAGTTTTCTTTCCTCTATTTCTATTTCATATTTGGCTACATCTTCACCATTTTTAATAGCAAGTTGATAATAAGTCTTTTCAACAGCAGCCATTGCTGCACCCATTTGTTTGTAATACTCACCTTCTTCTTGCATTTTAGGTGCTGTATCATCAACTTTTATAGGTTCATCTTCTATAACAACATCGTCTAAAATAGGTAAAACAGGTGTATTACTATCCTTTTTATTCTTTTCTCTTAATGCTTTAAGGTCTGCTTGGTATTTTTTAACTATAACAATTGTGTCATAGCCATATTGTTCCGCCATCTTTAAATCTTTTTCATACTGTTCCTTCAGTCTCTGTTCCTCAGATTTAAGGGCTTCTTCCATATTAGTAAGTCTATTACCAAATGCGGTCTTTTCTTTCTCATTTAAAACCTCCATTTGGTGTAGATAACCTTCATACGCAGCCTGTTG